>JAEEGL015061462.1_pt1 | contig 153243 bp, 144 predicted proteins | sample 9134231 | NCBI WGS metagenome assembly JAEEGL01 (sample SAMN16246548, study PRJNA631951) | gut metagenome | biome: gut microbiome; feature: rumen; material: fiber-attached | host: Bos | place: Iran: Karaj | collected 2018-10 | reverse complement strand
CCAACTCCAGTTTCCATTTTCATCTTCACGAACTTCTTGTCTATCATATTCTTCGCCATTGGCTAGTAATACGATTGTTATTGATCCTGGTTTATTTCCATCCTCAATTCCTTGTTCATCCCATGTCTTACTTCCACTGATGTCGTCTGCGTAATCTAGTGTGTTATTAATGTCATAGCCATCTACATTTGTTGTGTAACCAGGCACACTAATTTCACTAATTTCATATTTAATAGCTTCATCTTTATAATAAACTGGTAAATCATTAAATGAATAGTTCCAATTACCTTCTTCATCTTCTTCTACAACTAATGTATATGTTTTACTGTATCCAGATTCAGTTGTTCCAGTTAAGGTAACTGTAATACTTTCAGGACGATTATCATAAGCATCTTCTTCGTCATCCCAAGTTTTAGTTCCTTCAACATGCATTATCACATATTCATTTGTATATGTAATTGTATATGTTGAGTTTGAATAATCTATAGTTCCTTCAAAGATTTCATCTTCTTTATCAGAACTTGTATCTACTACATTTTCTGTATGACTAATAACTTCAGGTTCTGCTGGTGTTTCACCTTCGGCGTCGGCGCCAGCATCATCACCTTCACTAGGTTCTTGTTTAATAGTTTCATTCCATTCACGGATACCATTACTTGAAACAAATTCATAGCCTTCTTTTAATGAAGCAGTTTTTTCATTAATACTATAAGTAGTTCCATTAGGTATATTGACGAAACGAATATTCCATCCATCTTTAATTTTAATATTTAATTTAGTTCCACTTTTAGCTTCAAAATATCCTGAATAATATCTATATTTTAAAGTTCCAGTTTCTTCGTCTTCAAATGACTCGATTAATTGTAAAGTATGAACTTCAAATACTTCATTATCCTTATATAATGTATAAGTAATAATATTATCATTTTCTTTTATTTCAAATATTTCATATGATTTTGAATTTCTTGAAACTTTATATGTTACTGAATTTTCTGTTGAACTAATTAATTCAACATTATCTCTGCTTGGATCAAATACTTTGATCTCTTGTTCTGCACCAGTAACATAAATAATATCTTCATCATTTGTATTTAATTGATAATCTTCAAGATTCATTACTGAGAACCAGAACTTATCATCTTCATTTGGCAAATTGATTGTTATATCAAATTCAAATAATTCATCTTTATCAGCATCTACACCATTTAATACTTTAGTAATATTTAAATTACTCTTACGATTATTTGTTGCAGTTAATGATGCTGCATCAATTTCACCTACTTTATAATAACCATAACCTTCTAAATAATAATATACGTTTTCACCCTCACTATAGTAAGTTAAATTATCCATTTTCATTATAGAAGGAACTTCTTCTTCATCAATAAGATATAAAGTAGTTAATACATTGTTAATTAACATAGGGTGAACTGTTGGAACATCTAATTCCCAATAGTAAGCCATGTTAGTTTCTTCAATAATTGTATAATCATGTCCAGTAGTATTTAATTTTACTACACCATCTTTAACTGTCATTATACCTATGGAAATAAATTTTGAATCATTCCATTTATCATCAGTAGTTGGAAGATTAATTTCTGCTACTACTTCACCATCACGTGTTACGTATAGTGTAATTGGACTTGATTCACGATCATCTATTTCGTTTGACCACTCTTTTGCAACAGTTATTAATTCAGATGTAGCTGTTGCTACTGGGTCAGGATCATCATATGGATTAGTCATTTCTCCATCGTCAGTTCTACTATCAACAAATGTAATAGAGGCAGTTGTGTTTGTTAAAACTGTATATGAATCTCCATTTTTAATTAAATATTTTTGAATTTCTGGATCTAATCCTTCGTAAAGAACCATTCCATTTTTTAAATCTGCAATTAAATCTAATGTATATTGGCTAGGCCATACATCAAATGTAACTTTGTATGTTACACCATCTAATAATGTATTTAATGATGATAAATCCCAATTGACTGAACCACTTTCTAATTTTGCATCTGGTGCAACACTGTTAACAAAACTAGTAGCGGCTACCCAATCAAGTGTTAATCTATTTCCATCAAGCTTTCCTGTATAGGTTGCTGTTTTTGTTTCATTTTTATCTAACCATTGAATTGTTACATTATTAGTAGAACCATTAGTAATAGTTAAATTATATTTTCCAAATGTATGAGTATATCCTGATTCGTTTTCTGAAGCTTCTTCAACAGTCATTTCTAAATAGTATTTATAAGATGTCTCATCAACATCTAATAATTTAATTTCTTCTTCAGCTACCATTACTTGATTAGTAGTTCCATCACCAACTAATACTGAACCAATTCCTGAAGTTTCTATCTTAGCAAGTATCTCTGCTAGAGCGTCTTCTAAATCTTCTGTATTAGCAGCATCATAATAGTTTGATTCTGAAGATCCTGCTTCAGTAGTTAGTTTTTTCATGTTTGATACATTGCCGTAAACACCAATTGTATAAAACTCTTTTCTGGCATCTACGATTGCTTTAGCATTTTGTAAAGCGTATTTATAATTTAAGCCATTATCATCTGAGTTACCACTTCCATAAACTGTGTGATTATCATAATTGTGGCTTCCATTTTCAGCATCATTATTATTTATCTCTCTAGTGTTTCTATATGTTGGATCTCCATCTGATACAAATATTACATATGTTTGATTTGTATCATTAAAATTAATTGTATTAGCAAGTCTTAATGCATCTTCCCAGTTAGTTCCTCTTGCCCCTTCTGCACTAATACTATTAACAGCATTAATTAAGCTATCAAGATCATATGAAGGTCCATGAGCTATAACACCATAATTAGCAAAATCCACTAATGCTATTTCTATAATATCTTTATTTTCAGTAGTGTTATTAGCAAGTAAATTTGTAATTAAATCTATAACTGCTGATTTTGCATCAGATAGTCTTGTCGTTGCAATTTTGTATCTTGTTCCAGTATATTGAGTATAAGTTCCGGAATAATACCATCTACCATTTGAACGATATAATTCATAATATTGACCATTGTATATTCCATATTGTGTTCCATTATTATCTGTAGCAACTACATATGATGTTGCATCTCTCATACTACCTGATGAGTCAAACACTATAACAACATTTGCTTTATTAACATTAGTATCAGCATCACCAGTTACAGTTAATGCTATGTTATAAGTTCCATCACCATTAGTATCAAGTGTTTTTTCATGTTCCGGAACAAATGTTGTTGTAACATTAACTACAACCTCTGAATTACCAATCTTAATTGTAATAGTTTCATTATTTTCAATTTCTTCTAAAACTTTAATTAAATAATTAGTTCCATCATTTGTTATTTGAATTTTATCACTACTAGGAGTAACAGATGTAATATTATTTAAATTAATATTCAAAGATAATTTTTCGTTTAATGTTGAAAGACTAACACTTTCAACACCTGCAATATAATGCTTATTATCATTTGTCCAAAATTTAACATTATAATTATTATTTCCGCTTCCTTCATCATTACTAGAAGCATTATCAGATGCTGCTAATGTCATAACTGGTTCTTCAGTTTCAGTTGTCGTTCCAACTTCTTCTGTTTCAGCGGTTTGATTTGCTTGTTCAGAAACAGTGTCTGTTAACTCTTCTACAGCTTCATCTTCAGCTGTCTCTTTTTCTTCCTCTTCTTCCTCAATAATTTCCTCTTCTGTATTTATTAAGTCATCACTTGTAACTATTTCTTCAACTGCTTCTACATTGTTGACATTATCAACATTTATTTCAGCATGAATGTTTGGAATAAATACAAATGACATTAATAAAAACAACACTATGTTAGTTAATATCTTTTTCATATATTATCAACCTTCCTTGCTATAACTAATAAAAATTTCTTTTTAAATTTTAAATATTCTTTTTTCGTCGAGCACGTCTGCAGAACTAAAATTTCATCATCCTTATTAAGCTCAATATCAGTTTTATGAATTGATTTTTCTTTAAGCTTATTGATATGCTCTAACCAATCATCATCGTCTTTAAATTTTATATTGGTATAAGTCCAATCTTTAGTTTCAATGAAGACCGAGAATACTTCATATATATTTGTTTTGCTTTCTGTTTTTAAAATTATATATCGATGTTCTTTCAAGTAAGACTCATCATAATATTCTTCTAATATTTGAAAAGGCATTTCTGTATATCTAGAATTATGTCCATATATTAATAACTTTTTAGATGAGTCCAAGTCGACTCTATAATCTAAAAATGGAGTTCCTATTTTATTCTTCTTTTTATCTAATCCTCTAGATAAATAAAATGTATTATTATCTCCCTGCGGGACTAAAGTTCTATAAGTGGTATTAGGTATTTCTAATAAACCAACTATATCATCATTTTTATATTTTTCCTTGGCGGCTTTGACTTCATATCCTAGTTCATTTTCTTTTTTAGATTCCGCCACTACCGTGTCTAATAAGACAATGTCTTTTGAACCTATAGGTATAACTAGAATTTCAATCATTGCTAATAGTAAAGCTAAACTTATAAGAATAATTTTTTTCTTCACTATAACCTACATCTCCATTTCTAAATATCCAAATATTTAATGTTTAAATATTTTGTTTTTTATTCATGTTTTTAAAATTTGTTTGACCAACATTACTTATTATATTGTTAGCCTAAAAAATAATACATATTTTCTAAATATATTTTTAGATTTATGGAGACATATAGAAACCATAAACCCCCTGTTAAGGACATATCTTACCAAATAATTTTTTTTTGTCAATAGTCTTTTGTCGATTTTTGTCAAAAAAAAGAGTCTATAGTCAGACTCTTATCTTATACTTTATAATACATTTGATTCCTACTAGTTGGTTTATCTGGAACTGTTAAATTAACTAATTTTTCTTCTATGGCATAATTTAAATATGAATTTCTAAAAGTTTCTTTAGATTTAATATTTAATTTATTCATTATCTCATATGCAGTCATTGGTTTGTTCTTTTCCATAACCTTTAATAATTTATCAACTTTCAAAAACTTATCTTCTATATATATAGGATGAGATAATAAATCTTTTAATGCTAAGTCAATTATCTTTAATAAAAAATCGATAAATGTCTTATCACTTTTTAATGACTCATAGTACTCAACCTTATATTTATATATGTAAGACTCTAAAGACAAATATTTAAATGCTTCATTATAATCTCTCAAATATTTATTTAACCATACCATTGCTACTATGTGATTGTTATCTTCAAATGGACTAATAAAAATAAACCCATAGTAGAATAATGATGCCATCAAAAATGGATGAGTGTCACCAGTGTGATTAATGAAGGTATTTAAATTAGAAAATAAATTAGGAATTAATTCTACTCTTGGGTGAGTAAAAGTATCTTTTAAATTACACTCACGATATTTTAATTTAGAAAAGAAATCATTAATATTTATGTTATCTAAATCATTATATACCTGAGTATACTTGGATATAAAATCTTCATCTTTTATACCTTCCATTTTAAATAGATAGTTTAAGTTTTTATTTACATTTACTTCATAAAAACTATTGCTTATTGATCCTAAGCTTTTCATAATACTAGATATTTTATTTAAGATATTATCTGTAATTATATAACTATTATTATTCATATCAAAACCCCCTTTTTGATATGGAAGGTATTATATAACAAAGCAAATAAAAAAGCAAGAATAACTTGCTTAATTCTTACTTAATTATTTTTTAAAGAAATCTTTAAATATTTTTGCTTCATCTTTTAAAATTTCATCTGTTAATTCTTCTCTAGATTCTTTTTGTTTTTCTGAAATACCTGTAACTAAACTCTTAACTTTTCCTTTTTCAACAAACATATAATTAGGAGCAAATATTCTCTTCTCACCAGTAGATATTTTTTCTCCTTTTTCATCAGTTAAGTTATAATCAGTTAAAACTTTATCAAATATTTTTAACAATTTTTTATAGTCATCTGTTCCCTTAATTGTCTTTTTAAGTTTGCCATCAACTAGTTCATATTTATCTCTTAATATTTCATTTCCTTCGTCATCCCAAATGTTAATATAATATATTTTTTTAACTTTTTTATCCTTGGCAACCTCGATCGATTTTTCAATAACAGAACGACACCATGGACATAACTTATCACCAAAATAAACATAAAAAGTTTCTTTCTTATCAATCTTTTTTAATAACTCAGCAGTAGTTATTTTTTCATATGGATTATCTTCAGGAATTTCTATTACACGATGAATTGAACCTTTAGCGTTTTCTTTGCCATTAACAGATTCATATTCTTCTTTAAAATCTTTACCAGCTTTACTAGCACACCCCATAGTCATAGATATTAATAATACCAATACTAGACTTAATACAACTTTTCTTTTCATAATAACTTCCTCTCAATACATACATTATATATCCTATAATATATATAGTCTATAAATTTATAGTTGAATAACTAAATTTTTGGTTGATTATATTTCAATAAATTCATAGTTAGTTGAACCTAATCCTATACTCTCAGCATAAGGAAGAATTTCTCTACCTAACTGTCTATCAATTCTCTTCTTTAATTCTTCTTTACCAGGATCAGTATTGATCCATATAGCATCAATAAATGCTTGATCATTTGCTACTGGATCTAAAGATGCAAATATGCCGATATCATTCATTACTGGATCTCCTTGGTGAGCATCACAATCACAGTCTACAGATAAAGCATTGGCAACAGTTATATAAACTATTTGCTTATTATTTTCTTTTATATAATCGCTGACAGCTTTAGCAGCCTCAGCCATGCTTTCAATAAAATCTATTTGATCATGTTTAGATACCCAGCAAAGTGTTGGACTCTCTGTTTTACCACATGAATGAATATAAGCTTTACCCTTACGAGACGCAATACCTATTGATTGATTTTTAAGGTTAGCGCCAAAGCCTCCCATTGCATGGCCTTTTCCATGAGCTAAATTTATTATTGAATCATAGTTTTTAAAATTTTCTCCAATTAGATCATATTTTAAATGTTTTCCATTATGAACAGGTATTTTAAAATCGCCTTTAGCATCCATAATATCTACTTCAGCAAAAGAAGTAAAGCCATGCTCTTCGGCAACTTTTAAATGGTCTTTAGCATTGTTTCTTTTTCCAGGATAGGCAGTATTACATTCTAATATAGTTCCATTTAACTTTTTAACTAATGGCCCGATTAAATCTGCCTTTAAATATCCTTTAGATCCTTTCTCACCAGTTGAAACTTTCACTCCAACTTTTCCCTTTAAAGTAACTCCAAGGGCCTCATATATTTTTATTAAACTCTCTGCAGTTATTTCTTTTGTCCAATAAACTTTAGGTTTTTCCATAATAATCCTTTCTTCTTTTTTTTACATAATTATTTTAACATAATATTCTATTATTTATAAATAAATGAAAAGAGTAATGATTTATAGAGCATTACTAACTAGAATATTTTGCAATTTGGTATGGAGTAGCCTCGGTTCCATTGCCACCAACTACATAAACATTTGGTGATAGGTAAACTACTGGTATAACCAAAACAGATGAGTCAGCATTGTTATAACCAACAGTATTGCTTCCTGAAACCATTATAAATTGTCTATCGCTACGTGTAGATACTGTTGGAATCCCTTTATTCATAAACATCCAATTATCTTCAGAGTGACCACTAGTAATTGAATAATTAGGAGATGCATATATAAAGTCGCTAGAATTTATAAATCCAACGCGTCCTTGAACATCCTGTTTTTGAGATTCGCTTTCAAAAAAAGTAGCTGCAGTGTTTCCCGTAGATGATGCGGCATTTCCAGTGTTCCAGAACACATTTTCTACCATGCTTCCGTAGTCATCACTTGGTAATATTCCAGTAGCGGTAAAATCACATGAGGTTGGTTTTTGTTCTGCGCTATTACTGCAATATGAAGTATTAGTTCCATCCAATTTTCCCCAATAATAACTATTTAGTAAAGAATATAATGTATTACTTCCCCATACAGCACTTGAACTACTATAAGGATGTGCATCATATGCTATTCGTTTAGAAGAATCCACTTTAATTATTTTAACTAAATTGTTTGATGTTGCGCATCCAGACGATGTGCATGTTGGAATTAGTCCTATAATCCTCCACTTATCATTATTAAACCATATATAGTTATTTGGATTGAGTCCCTGATATCGATATCCTCCTGTCTCTTCATATGCAATATTTACTTTCTCAAGACGCAACGAAATAACCGGAAATGTTCCACTATATTTATATGCAGATATGTTAATATCAGAGCCTTCAACGAGATATCCCAAATTGGTACACGAAGATATTTCAGTTGAAGTTGAGGATTGACGATTTACAACTCTGGTTCCATTTACAAATACATATAATCTATTAGAAGTTGTGCTAGTTCCACTCTTGATTGTATAACAAATTCTATATGATCCCTGAATAGAAATAGTTGTATATAGATGATAATATCTACTTCCGTATGTCATCAAACTTGGATCTGATTCATATTCATTATTCGCATTCAGACTCCATGCTTCTATATTCCCTATTCCTGAAGTCTCCGGTGTTGCATAGGCATCACTATAATCGTATTGAGTTGAATTATAGGGACTAATGTCTTCATTTACACCATTTTTTATTATATTGCTTAGCAAATGTTCATCTTCGCTATCATTTAAATTAATTGATTGAAAATCAACATTACATTCTACATCCCCAGTTATATTATCTATTGATATTTTAAAATTATCATTGTTACCATTTGAATCAGGCATTCTCTTCCATTGACCTCTTGCATTTTCGCATTCTATATCTACATAGTATTTTTTTCCATCATTTGGAAAATGATCCTGAGGAACTCCGTCTACTTTTACTGCAAACATAACTCCATCTTGCACAAACTTTTTTGATTTATTTTTGCTTACTAAAACAATTAATAAAGATGTTGTTAATATTATTCCTATTACAATTAATAATATATATTTCTTTTTCATTGAGTTCCTCCTTTCTTTTTTATTTGGCTATTATATATGGATTTGCTTCTGTTCCTGTTCCGCTAACTACATACACATTTGGTGATAAATAAACTACTGGAAAAATTGAACCATCATTATTGGAATTAATGGAACTAACGCTTTCAGAACATGTAGTAACGCTATTATGTCCTATGTATGATTGAGGGTTTAATGTATATCCCGCAGCCATCCAAAAATTTGCATATTCTTCATTCGGCAATGTTCCATTTATCACTCTTTTATAATTTGCTTTAGTTAATTCACAGTCACTAGCACTTGCTAATCCAACATGTCCAGAAACTGTTTGTTTTTCTCTTTCTAATTGAACCGAATATGACACAATATTATCTAAATTTGCCGGACCTGTATTCCAGTAAGCATTCTCTACCATACTTCCATAATAATCTTGAGGATTAATTCCTATTTCACTAAAGTCACAATTCTTATGGGTATTATTTGTTAAAATCTTACAATAGTCAGTAGAAATTGCATTTTGCTTTCCATAATAATAATCATTAAGTAAAGAATACAAAGTATTATCCCCCCAGGTGCTGCTATTCCCCGAACTCTTTGCATCATAGGCCAATAAAGATGAAAGCGGATATTTCCTTATAATCTTAACAAGATTTGCTGAAGTTCCACAATTTGAACTTGTGCATGTTGGGACCAGCCCTATAATTCTCCACATTTCATTATTAAACCATATATAATTGTTTGGATTTGAACCATAATAATGGTATCCAGCATTAATACTTGTGGTTTGGGATGCTTCTTCCAATTTCCATGTCATTACTGGAGATGTATATGAACTATATCTATATTGGGAAATATTGACATAATCTGTTGTGTCCAGCAATCCCAAATAAAAGCACCCGGTCACTGTGTCACTTTGAGATGAATTTATAGAAGTTTTAGATACATCATTCAATGTTATCATCAATTTGTTGTTAGTGCTTCCAGTTCCAGAATTAATAGTGTAGCACACTTGGTAGTAGCCTAATTCTGGAACTTGAGCATATATATGGTAAAATCTCGATCCATTATATGTCATTGCGCTAGGATCTGATTGATATTCATTATTAGCGTTCAAACTCCATATAGATAATGATGTTCCGCTCGTAGCTGTCGAAGTCGAATTATGAAATTGCGTAGAATTCAAATTACTTGTTTTATTTGTTGTTCCAGAATATTTATATATTTTAAAAGAAAATGTAGGCATGGTTGTACCAGATTTTCTATATACAGATATGTTTATGTTATCATAAATAGATAGACCGCCTATATCAGCGCAATTCGATACGCTTTGTGACTGTGATGCATACTCAACGCTTTTTCTTGTTGAGTTAACGCCTATGTGTATACCATTACTAGTGGAGGATGTTCCAGTTGAAATTGTATAGCACACTCGATAATACCCATTTTCCGAAACTGTTGCGTATATATGGTAATATCTATTCCCACTATATGTCATTGCACTTGGATTTGCCTGATATTCATTATTTGCATTTAAACTCCATACTGATATTGAACCTATACCTGATGTTGATGGAGTATCAATATTACTAGAACTATCAAATTGTTGAACATTCCCTAAAAGAGATGTCTTGTCAACAGAATTAGAATAATCTAATAAAAAGAGATTAGTATTATCTGCAGCATTGTTTTGAACTACTGTAGAAAGTAGTGCACTACTATGATTACTAGTATCCTGAGTATAAGTTAAGCCACATTCCTCTTCTTCATCTGCAACATTACTAAATACTAAACTATCCCATTTTCTATTCCAATATGGGGTTGCTCCTGTTGAACAACTTATACTTCTTGTATAATTAGCTGATTTGTTTACTGTTCCATTTATATTGATTGTTATATCAGGCCGAATTTCTTCTATACTACTTTGAATTAAAAATGACGATGAATTATTATTTGTTTGCACACTAAAATAGGCATATGTCATGGGCATTATAAATACCATTAATATACCTGCTAGAGTTAATAAATATATAGCAATTTTTTTTATCATTGGATTCATATTTATTACCCATTACCCTACTATTTAAAGCATACCATATACACACTCGAGAATCAATACACATCGGTATAAAAAAACAAAGTATTAAATACTTTGTTTAATCTAATTCTAGAACTCCGGTCCATAGTTTATAATACTTGCCTTTTTCCTTTATTAATGCTTCATGTTCTCCTCTTTCAATAATGCGTCCATTTTCCATAACCATTATTGCTTTAGAGTTTTGAATAGTTGATAATCTATGAGCTATTACAAATACAGTTCTTCCCTTCATTAATCTATCCATACCATCTTGAACTATTTTTTCTGTTCTGGTATCTATTGATGAAGTTGCTTCATCTAAAATCATTACCGGAGGATTAGCAACTGCACATCTTGCTATTGCTAATAACTGCCTTTGTCCTTGAGATAAATTAGCACCATTTCCAGTTAATAAAGTATTATATCCTTCTGGTAATAAATTAATAAATGAATCGGCATTAGCAAGTTTTGCCGCTTCAATACACTCTTCATCAGTTGCATTATCTCTTCCATAACGAATATTATCCATTATTGTTCCTGTCCACAAATTAGTATCTTGTAAAACAATTCCCAAAGATTTTCTCAAATCTAATTTATTTATTTCTTTTATATCTATACCATCATAAGTTATAGCACCAGAATCTATATCATAAAATCTATTAATTAAATTAGATATAGTTGTTTTACCTGCGCCAGTTTGACCAACAAAAGCAATCTTTTGCCCTGGCTTAGCATAAAGTGATATATCATGAATAACTTCTTTTCCTTCAACATAACTAAAATGAACATTATAAAATCTAACATCACCTTTTAAAGGAATTAATTCATTATTTCTTTTCCAAGCCCAAGCTCCCGTTGATTTTGATGTTTCAATTAACTTGCCATCTTTTTCTTTAACGTTAACCAAAACAACTGATCCAGTATTCTCTTCTGATTTTTCATCCATTAAATTGAATATTCTTTCTGCTCCAGCTAGGGCTCTGATTATTGAATTAAATTGATTAGTTATTTGCATAATAGGTCTAGTAAAACTATTTGTTAAAGCTAAGAAAGACGCAATGGCTCCAAGAGTAAACGATCCACCATTAATGGCCATTAGACCTCCAACTAAAGCAATGAATACATATAACATGTGACCTATATTAACAGTTACTGGTCCAATCATATTGCTATAGCCGTGAGCTTTACTACTTGTCTCATATAATTTTTCATTCAATTTATCAAAATCTTTTTTAGATATATTTTCATGATTGAATACTTTAATAACCTTTTGTCCATCTATCATCTCTTCAACAAAACCATTTAAAGCTCCAAGGGCATTTTGATGCTTAACAAAATATAATCCACTTTTTTTAACTAATCCCTTGGTTACTGATATCATTCCAAAAATACCTAAAATTACTACTAAGGTTAATGGTATATTCAATATTAACATAGATGTAAATACAGTAACTATGGAAATAATTGAACTAACTAAAGCAGGCATACTTTGACTAACCATTTGTTCTAATGTATCAGTATCATTTGTATATCTACTCATAATATCACCATGGGTATTTTGATCAAAATACGATATTGGTAATGTTTGCATATGATTAAACATATCATCTCTAATATTTTTAAGAACTCCTTGAGATACATTTACCATTATTCTATTGTAGATGAATGTAGATAATATTCCTATTAAATATAATATTGAAACAAAACCTAAAAACTTAAGTAAATTAGTGTATATTGGTATTTGCTCTGCTAATAAAGGAGTTATATAATCATCTATTAGTGATTTTAAAAACATTTGACTCATAACTGAAACAATGGAACTGATTATAATACATATTAAAACTATAAAATATTGAACTTTATATTTAGCCATATATTTCAATAATCTTTTAACAGTTCCTAAGTTAAATTTCTTATTATTTTTCATTATTGTTAGCTCCTTTCTTTTGCGAATTATATACTTCTTGATAAATTTTATTTTTCTTTAATAATTCTTCTGGAGTTCCAATATCATTAATCTTTCCTTTATCCATAACAATAACTCTATCCGCGTTTTCTACGCTAGATATTCTTTGAGCAATAATAATTTTAGTAACATTAGGCAAATACTTACTTAATCCATCCATTATCTTAGCATCAGTCGCAGTATCTACTGCACTAGTTGAGTCATCTAATATTAATATTTTTGGCTCTTTTAATAATGCTCTTGCTATACATAATCTTTGTTTTTGACCTCCAGATACATTGGTTCCTCCTTGGTCTAAAACATATTCATATTTATTTGGAAGATTTTCAATAAACTCAGAGGCACAAGCTATCTTACATACATTTTTTATATCTTTTAGACTTGCATTTTTATTTCCCCATCTTAAGTTTTCAATAATTGTGCCCGAGAATAATACATTCTTTTGTAATACAACTGATACTCCATCACGTAGTGATGCTAAATCATAATCTTTAACATCTACTCCTCCAACTGAAACTGAACCCTTAGTTACATCATATAAACGGTTTATTAAACTAACTAAAGTTGATTTTGAACTACCAGTTCCCCCGATTATCCCTATTACTTCTCCAGAATTAATCTTAAAACTTACATTTTTTAAACTTAGTTTTTCATCATCTTTAGCATAGCTAAATGTTACATTATTAAATTCTATTCTTCCATCTAGAACTTTTTGAACTGGATTAGTTGGATTAGTTAAATCTGGGGTTTCTTTTAAAATTTCTACTATTCTTTGAGCGCTTGTCCAAGAAATAATACACATAACATAAATCATTGAACACATCATTAAACTAGTTAAAATGGCTCCAGTATAGGAGAATAAACTAGTTAATTCTCCCGTTGTTAATGAACCTCCAACAATTAATTTGGAACCAAACCAAGATATTAATAAGATACAGGTATACATACTTAATTGCATAACCGGAGCATTATATGCTACGATTTTTTCGGCTTTACTAAATTTAGTAAATATTTTTTGAGATATTTTACTAAATTTTTCTTTTTCATAATCTTCTTTAACATAAGATTTAACTACTCTAATTCCACGAACGTTTTCTTGAACTACAGTATTTAAATCATCATAAGTTTTAAATACTTCCCTAAATATTGGATGCGCTTTAGAACTAATAATGAAGAGCGCAATTGCCAAAAATGGCATAACTACTAAAAATATTAAAGCAACTTTACTATTAATATAAAAAGCCATTATTAAAGAGAATAATAACATAAATGGCGCTCTAAGAGCTGTTCTAATAATCATTTGATATGCCATTTGAACATAAGAAACATCTGTGGTTAATCTAGTTACGATACTTGAAGAAGAAAACTTATCTATATTAGAAAATGAATAATCCTGAACTTTATAATACATATCTTTCCTTAGGTTCTTGGCAAAACCACAACTTGCTTTAGCAGATAATAAACTAGCTATAGTTCCACATACTAAAGAAATAATAGCAACAATTAGTAATAAAAAACTACTTTGCCAAATTACTGTTTTATTACCTTTATGAATGCCCTCATCTAATAAAAAAGCCATTATTAAAGGAATAATAACTTCCATTATTACTTCGATAACAATCAACACACATGATAATATCGATTCTTTTTTATACTCTCTAATACTTTTAGCTAATGTCTTTATCATATTGACCTCTTTCTAAATAATTATATTATATATTCAATAAAAAAGTATAGTATATCTTTTAATTGATTTAATAAAAAAAGTTCTATAAATAGAACTTTAATTATAAAATGGTAGCGCCGGGGAGATTCGAACTCTCGACCTGCCGGGTATGAACCGGATGCTCTAGCCAGCTGAGCTACAGCGCCATTTCCAAGTGCATATATAATATACCATATCTTATATTTTTTGACAAGTTTAAAATAAGGTTCTATTTGACATTACGAAGAAATATAGTATAATAATTATGCAATTTGATTTGGCAGTTATTTTAAAGAATTATAATGTGTTTCTTAAATAATAAAGTAACTTAGACTGCCTAAGTGAAATTAATTGAAACTCCCTATGATATCTTTAAGATAAAAACTAAATAATTTTGTAATTTAATGGAAAGGAGATATTTTATGGCAAGATATACTGGACCTGCTTACAAAAAATCTAGAAGACTGGCTTTTTCTACTTTAGAAAATGGTAAAGATTTGGCTCGTCGTCCTTATGCTCCTGGAATGCATGGCAAGGATCGTAAAAAGAAATCATCAGAATATGGTGTTCAATTACAAGAAAAACAAAAAGTAAGATTTATGTATGGTTTAACTGAAAAACAATTCCATAAAGTTTTTGATAAAGCTCAAAAAATGCATGGTATTGCTGGTGAAAACTTACTTATGTTACTTGAATCTAGATTGGATAATATTGTTTATCGTTTAGGTTTAGCTAGAACTCGTCGTGGTGCAAGACAACTTGTAAATCATGGTCATATTTTAGTAAATGGTAAAAAAGTAGACATTCCTTCTTATCGTGTTATGCCTGGTGATACTGTTTCTGTAAAAGAAAACTCAATTAATCATCCAGCTATTCAAGTTTCTCTTGAAGATAAAAGAAATGTTCCAGCTTATTTAGAATTTGATAACAAAAAATTAAATGGTAAATATGTTAGAGTTCCTGAAAGAAATGAACTTAATAGCGAAATTAATGAACAATTAATCGTTGAATTCTATAATAGATAATAAAAAATCCTCTTATGAGGATTTTTTTATGTCTTTAGATATAAACCATATAAATAATGAACCCAAGAGGTTACCCAATATACATATGATTATAGAAAAATTAAATGATCTAGCAACACCTAGGGTTATTATATTTGCTATGGAATGTTGAAAACCACAGAAGATAAATAACGGAATACCAAATATTATTCCCAAAGGAGTTCCTTTTTTATACATATAAACTGCAATATACATTATAATTCCACATAAGAATGATTTGCTAAAATATGAAAAGGAGAAACTCCAAGTGGATATCTTATTAATAGCTACACTTATTAATTCTTTATCTGTAAAACTAAATAATAAACCAAATAAATATCCTCCAATTAAATTAAATAATAATATTAATAATATATCTACTATTTTAATTTTATCTTGAAATATAAAACCACATTTACCGGTAAATAAATTAAGGCCCATATAGCATACCCCTAGCAATCCAAAGGCAAATATTATTGGTCCAATTGGATTGCCTAACTTTAATAAAGCATAATTGCCAAGGCTTATTAATAAACTAGCGGCAATACTTTTATTTATTAATTCTATTTTATCTTTCATCTACATATTCTCCATCTAAGCTAAAACTTTTAGCGTCTGTTATTTTAATCTTTACTATCGAACCGATGATGTCTTTAGGCCCTGATATATTAACTAATTTCATTCCTTCAGTATAGCCACATAATTTATTATTATCTTTATCTGATACTCCAGTGACTAAGACATCCAAGGTCTTATTTAATAATTTTTGATTACTTTTATTAGCATAATAATTAACTACTTCGTTTAATTCATGTAATCTTTTTTCTTTTTCTTTTAAAGATATATTATCTTTCATTTTAGCCGCAGGGGTTCCCTCTCGAGGTGAAAAAATAAAAGTATAAGCACCATCAAATTCACATTTTCGGACAACATCTAATGTTTCTTGGAAATCTTTATCAGTTTCACCAGGGAATCCCACTATTATATCCGTTGTAATAGAAACATTATTAATTTTCTTTTTCATTTTATTAAACAATTCTAAGTATTCTTCCTTAGTATATCTTCTATTCATTCTTTTTAATATTTCATTACTTCCAGATTGAATAGGCAAATGGATATAAGGCATTATATTTTTATACTTAGCGATCACATCAATCATTTCATCAGTAAAATTCCAGGGGTGAGAAGTTACAAATCTTATTCTTTCAATACCTGTTTGAGCAACTTTCTCTAATAAATCACTAAACTTCTCACCAATGTCTTTTCCATAGGCATTAACATTTTGACCAAGTAAAGTAACTTCTTTATAACCATTCTTTTTTAAATCCTTAACCTCTTTAATAATTTCTTCTGGTTTTCTACTTCTTTCTCTACCTCTTGTGTATGGAACAATACAATATGTACAAAACTTATCGCAGCCAAACATGATATTAACCCAAGCAGATATTTTAGAATCTCTAGCATATTGAATATTTTCAATAACTTCATCACTATTAGAATATACCTCTATATCTTGTTTTGGGTTATTATTTATAAGTAATTTAGGTAATTGATGAATATTATGAGTTCCAATGACAACATCCACATATGGATGTTTTTTTTGAATAAGTTCAATAAAATCTGGCTGTTCGCTCATACAACCAGTAAGAATAATTTTAAAATCTTCATGATTCTTTTTTAAATATTTGCATTTCCCTAAGAATCCAACTACTTTATCCCTAGCATTTTCTCTAATTGCACAAGTATTCAAAACAACTATGTTTGCTTCTTCAATCTTATCTGTGCTTTTTAAGCCCAAGGTTTCCAAATAATGTCTTATTTGTTCACTATCATGAACATTCATTTGGCAACCATAAGTTCTTAAAAAATATTTTTTATTAGAAAAAACTTTATTATAGTTTTCATTTAAATCAATATATATATTCTCTTTTTTAGTTCTATCCTTAGCAACATTCAAATCTGGTAAATGCATAATAACACTTCCTATCCCCGATATTTTATCATACTAAAGTAAAATATGAAAGCGGGTTGTTGAAATTAGGATATTTAGTAAGGGTAGAACAATATTTAAAAATAAAAGAAAATAGTTAATATGAAATCAACCAAATCCCCGCTTTCATGATTAACTATAGACTTAATTATTTGATGTTGCAATACCTTCGACAAAGGTTATCAAAACTTCTATTTATTCGACAAAAAAAGAAAAATAATTATTTATTTTTCTTTATAAATTCCTTTCCACCCATGTATGGTCTTAAGACCTCAGGTATTTTAACACTACCATCTTCACATAGATTGTTTTCTAGAAAAGCAATCAACATACGTGGAGGTGCTACTACAGTATTATTTAATGTATGAACAAATTCTTTGTTGCCATCTTCTTTTTTGTAACGTATACCCATTCTTCTTGCTTGAGCACTAGTTAGATTTGAACAAGAACATACTTCAAAATATTTTTGTTGTCTTGGACTCCATGCTTCTATATCACATGAACGATATTTTAAGTCAGCTAAGTCTCCAGAACAACAAACCAACTTACGAACTGGTATGTCTAAACTTCTAAATAATTCAACAGAATAATTCCACATTTTTTCATACCATTTTTCGCTTTCTTCTGGTAAGCATAGAACAATCATTTCTTGTTTTTCGAATTGATGAATACGATATATTCCTCTTTCTTCTATACCATGAGCTCCAACTTCTTTACGAAAACAAGGAGAATATGAAGTCATTGTGATTGGTAAATCACTTTCTTTTAATAATTGATCTTTATACTTAGCAATCATTGAATGTTCAGAAGTTCCGATTAAATATAAATCTTCTCCTTCTATTTTATACATCATATTTTCTTTTTCTTCAAAACTCATTACTCCATCTACTGCATCACTTCTAATCATGAATGGAGGAATACAATATGTAAATCCCTTATCAATCATAAAATCTCTAGCATAAGTTAATATTGCAGAATGAAGTCTAGCAATATCTCCCATTAGATAATAAAAACCATTTCCAGCAGCTTTTCCAGCTGATTCTTTATCTAAACCATTAAATGAAGCCATAATATCTGCATGATAAGGTATTTCAAATGATGGCACAACTGGTTCACCAAATCTTTGTTCTTCAACGTTTTCAGAATCATCTTTACCAATCGGAACATCGTCGGCAATAATATTTGGAATAACCATCATTCTTTCTTTTATTTCATTAGATAGCCTTTCTTCTTCTAATTCTAATTTAGGTATTTCTTCATTAATCTCTTTAACATGTTCTTTTACTTTGTTTGCTTCATCTATTTTTTTATCTTTCATTAATAAGCCAATTTCTTGACTTAAACTATTTCTTTCATTTCTTAAATTATCTGCTTTAGTTTTTAATTCACGAAATTCTATATCTAAATTATATACTTCATCAACTAAAGGCAATTTTTTATCTTGAAACTTTTTCTTAATATTTTCTTTAACTAATTCTCTATTCTCTCTTATTAATTTAATATCTATCATATTATTTCCTTTCTATTAAAAAGGACCACAAAACTACTCAAGGAGCAATTCTGCGGTACCATCCCATATATTACTTATTAACTTTTAACGGATTATTTCTCCGGTGTTTTTTGAACACTCTCTAAAAGTAGATTCACAATAACTATTTATTAGTTCTCACCAACCACTAATTCTCTTTTAAAATATATTATTGTTACTATTCTTTCGTCTTCAATTTAATAATATTATTTTATTCTATTCATTTGGTTCATTACTTGTTTAACTTGTTTTTGACTAGGTTTTCTTCCCATGCTGCTCATCATAGTTTCAATCATTTTTTCATTGATTGGTGGATTCTTAGTCAAATATTTTTTCATAATTAATCTAGCAATTAGAAAACCAATAATGATTCCAACTATTAATCCCCCGATTAAATATAATATGTTTTGTAACATTATTTATTTCCTTTCGAATTTTTTTTCAATAAATCTCTAATTTCTTCAAGTAAAATAACTTCATCACTTTTTTGAACTGCTGGAGTTTCTTCTGCTTTAACTTCTTCAATTGATTTACCAGTCTTTTTAGCAATCTTTGCAATTCTTGCTTCTGCTTTTTTACTAGCTCCATTAAATGCTTTAATTATTAAGAATAATATAAAAGCAATAATTAAGAAATTAATAACTGCAGTAATAAACGAACCATAATTTAATGCTTCCCCTGTATTACCTAGAGGAATAGTTCCTTTTACTTCTGCACCTCCAATTAAATTTAGTAATGGTTGAATAAATGAATCAGTAAGTGCTGTAACTATTGAAGCAAAAGCTCCACCTATAATTACACCAACTGCCATGTCCATAACATTACCTTTTGAAATAAATTCTTTAAATTCTTTTATCATTTTTCCTCACCTAGACTTATTTTATTATAATTTTTTTATATTTTCAATAAAAATGCTATATTAATCCAATATTCTTTTGAACATTTTATCTAATTCATAATTGTTAAATTTAACTATGGATGGTCTTCCGTGACAACAATTGTATGGATTATCACATTTCATTAAATCATCTAATAATTTTTCCATCTGTTTTAAACTTAAATGCTCATTAGCTTTAACACTCATCTTGCAAGAGGCCATTTTGGCTAAACTATCTAAGTATTTTTCTTTACTAAAATTAGAACCAGTTTCTAATAATAAATCTACAATATATTTTAAATTATCTCCTTCATAATTCATCTTCAACCAAGTTGGATGCGATTTTATCGCTATAGTATTTATACCATATTCACTAAACTTAAACCCTAACTCTTCTAAAACATTTTTATTGTCCATAAATATTAAATAATCACTTGGAGATAATTCAATAGTAATGGGAACTAATAAATCTGTAACTTGAACTTCACTTTGCTTAAACTCTTTAGTAATCATTTCATAGTTAACTCTTTCATGAGCAGCATGCTGATCTATTATATACATTCCCTCTTCATTTTCGGCTATAATAAATGTTCCATGAACTTGTGCTACTGGAAATAATTTTAATTTTTTTAATTCTATGTTTTTTTCTTCTTTTTCTTCTATTGCAACTTCTTCTGAAGCTAAATCCATAACAAATTGTTTAACTTCTTTTTTATTATCTACTTCATCATTAATACTTGAAGATTCGTTTTTATCATCAACCAAAGCATCAGGTATCAGTAAATTTTTATATAATGTTTCTTTAATTGTTTCATATATTAACTTTGTTAAATCATTAATCTTACTAATTTTAACATCTTGTTTAGTTGGATGAATATTAACATCCACTATAGTTGGATCTGTATAAATATTAATAACTACAATTGGATAATATCCTTCATGTTTGTATGTTCCATAAGCATCATTAATTGCTCTATTAATATCATTGTTTTTTACTAATCTTTCATTAACAAAAGTATTAAAATGATTTCTATTCTTTTTTAAGACTGAAGGTTTACTTATATATCCTCTTATTTCAAAATCATCATTAACGCTTTTTATTTCCATCATATTACTAGATACATTTAATCCATATATTTCATGAATTGTTTTTAATAAATCTCCACTTCCAGTAGTTTTAACTAATACTTTATCATTGTTAGTCAAGGCAAAACCAATATTTGGTTTTGCTAAGGCTAATTTCTCAATAAATTGGACTACTCCCGCTAATTCTCCAGTTTCACTTTTTAAATGCTTTAATCTTGCTGGAGTATTAAAAAATAAATTGGTTATAGTTATTCTTGTTCCAACTCTAGCACTAGCAGCTTTTTTTTCAACTAAACTTCCACCTTTAATATGTATATGGGTTCCAATATCTTCTTTACAAGTTTCTAAAATAACTTCAGATACTGCTGCTATGGAAGGTAATGCTTCACCTCTGAAGCCTAAAGTGCCAATAAAGAATAAATCGTCATCTTTATAAATCTTACTGGTGGCATGCCTTTGAAATGCTAATTCAGCATCACTTTCATCCATACCAACACCATCATCAATAACAGTTATTTCTTCTAAGCCACCTTTAAGTAAGTTGATTTTAATATTAGAACTTTTAGCATCAATACTATTCTCAACCAATTCTTTAACTACAGAAGCACATTTTTCAACTACTTCTCCTGCAGCAATTTTATTAGCTAAGTTTTCACTCATTACTCTTATAACACTCATATACTACCCACCTATAATAGATTTTCTAATTTCTAAATCTTTATTAGAAAGAACTTTGCACCCCTTTTTTATATATATAAATCCATTATTTAAAACTATATCACTATTATCTGGAATATCTATTTCTTTTCCCTTTAATTCTTCTTTTTTACTCTTAATACTCATGAACTCATTACCAAAAATTGTAATTGGACTTTGAACAATTAATTTAATATTATCTATATTTAATAAATAATCTTTGTTTATTTTTTTGATGCTAACAATGATTTTATCATAACTATTCTTATCTTTATCTATAAGTAGTCCTGGAGTATCATATAAAATATAATCTTCTAAACTTAATCTGATAAAATCCAAGGTAGTATTATTATAATGACTAATAGTCAAAGAACTTCCAATTAATTTATTAATTATGGTGCTCTTTCCAGAGGATGTTTCACCACATAATAATATGTTTTTTTCTAGCAATAATTTATCTTTAATTCTATTAAGATATAAATCTTTCTTAGCACTTACGAAAAATATTTCTTCATCTATTTGATAACTTTTCTTAATATTATCTTCAATATGCTCTAATTTTAGATTCTTAGGTATTAAATCACACTTATTTATTACTAATACTTTTTTATTATTAATTCTTTTATAATATTCAATTAATTTTCCATTAATATTTAATAAATCCGTAATAAATATAGTAAACATTCCTAACTTATTTATTCTATCTATAATTTTATTGTTATCAAAATTATTTACAACTATTTCTTGATTATAATGAATAGTCTTAAAGCATCGTTCACAATACTTATTTTTAGGATTTTCTGTCCAACCAAGTTTACCACTATCAAATGATTGAAGTTTTATTCCACAACCGATGCACTTACTCATAATATTCCCCCTTTATTAACAATCCTCTTTTATTAAATCTCTTTATTATTGAACGATCAAAGTGCCTAACTATTCTATTCAAAAAAGGTTCACTTTCGCTAACGCTATTAACTAGGATTGTTGTAAAGTTCATTTTATTACCACCATAAATATCAGTGATTATTCTATCACCAATCATAACTATTTCTGTATCTTTAAAATTATATAGTTTCATTATTTTTTTAAATTTTTTACTGAAAGGTTTCTTTGATGAAAAAGATGCATCAACATTTAATATTTCTTTAAATGGTCTTATTCTATTTTTAGGACTATTAGAAACAATAATAATCTTAAAATCTTTGCCCAAATTATATATAAATTCTCTTAATTTATCATCAGGATAATCACATTCATAACTAACTAAAGTATTATTTAAATCAAATAGTATACATTTAATACCATTTTTCTTAAGCTTTTTATAATTTATGCTATAAATACTCTTTTGATATTTATCTGGATAAAAATTGTCCATTACTAACACATCCTCATACATAATTTTATCAAAGATATAAGAAAAGATAAATAAAAAAGATATATTAATTAAGTGATAATGCTTATAAAATAGCATATATATAAGTAAGCATCGTGATTCTCGCGCCGCCAATTTATATTGTTGCGACGCTATTGAGTTACTAGTAATAATACTAGTATCACAACGGCATCTATTATTTTGCTTAAAAGTAATAATAATTATTAGACAAAAAAACACTTAGATAATTATCTAAGTGTTTTTAAAATAAACTTAATTGAGCTGATTCTGGCATATCTTTAAATACACCTAAGTTTCTTAATTTATCCATAGTAGATACATTTACTTTTCCTCTTATTTGGAAATCTTCTATACAATAGAATTCTTTTTTGCTTCTTTCATCTACTATTTGATTGGCAACAGCATCTCCAAGGCCATCTAATGTTCTAAATGGAGATATTAGGGTTTTACCATCATCATCAATAATATAATTCTTTGCTTGACTTTTTTTAATATCAATATTACCAAACTTAAATCCTCTAGCTGTTGCCTCTAGGGCTAATTTTAATGTTTCTAATAAAGATACTTCCTTGGTTGTGGCCTCATATCCTTTACCAATAATTTCAGTTATTCTTGTTCTAATTGCATCATAACCTTTAATCATAGTTTCTATTTCAAAGTCATCAAATCTTGTTGAAAAGTATGAAGCATAATACTCGGCTGGTTTATGAACTTTAAACCAAGCAATTCTAAATGCACTCATAACATATGCAGCAGCATGTGCTTTAGGGAACATATATTTTATCTTTTGACATGAATCTATATACCAATCTGGAATGCCAGCATCTTGCATGGTTTCTTTATGCTTAGCCCAGCCATCTGGGTCTTTTGAGGCTTTGCCCTTACGAACAAATTCCATTATTTTAAATGCTTTTAATGGCTCTAGGCCTGATTGAATTAAAAATACCATAATGTCATCACGACAACCAATTACTTCTTTAAAAGGAACAACTCCTCTTCTTATCAATTCTTGAGCATTACCTAACCAAACATCAGTTCCGTGAGATAAGCCTGATATTTTAATTAATTCACCAAAAGTAGTTGGTTTAGTATCCTTTAACATACCTATTGTAAAGTTAGTTCCAAATTCAGGCACTCCTAGAGTTCCAGTTTCATTCATTATTTGATCTGATGTTACTCCAAGTGGCTTAGGCGATAAGAATAATCCCATAGTTTCTTTATCATCAAATGGAACTGTTCGAACATCAATTCCAGTTAAATCTTGCAACATTCTTAATTGAGTTGGATCAGTATGTCCTAGAATATCTAGTTTTAAAACATCTTGATCAATAGCGTGGTAATCAAAATGTGTTGTTCTCCACGCTGCATCTACATCTTCAGCAGGATATTGATATGGTGTAAAATCAAATACATCCATATAATCAGGGATAACAACAATACCTCCTGGGTGTTGGCCAGTAGTTCTTTTTACGCCAACACATCCTCTAGCTAATCTTTCAACTTCTATATCTCTCATGATAATATTATTATCTTCACAATAACCTTTAACGAATCCATATGCTGTTTTTTCAGCAACTGTTCCTATAGTTCCAGCACGATATACATTATCTTCTCCAAATAACACTTTTGTATATTCGTGAGCAGCAGCTTGATTTAAATCCGAAAAGTTTAAATCAATATCGGGAACTTTATCTGCATTAAATCCAAGGAATGTTGCAAATGGCATATCTTCTCCATCTTTAATCATCTTTGCTCCACATTTTGGACAATCTTTATCAGGAAGGTCAAAGCCAATACCAAACTCTATTGCTAAATCTTCTCCTTGATCATTTTTAAATATACTATGTTTACATTTAGGACAACGATAATGGCTTGGTAAAGGATTAACCTCAGTTATACCCATCATAGTAGCAACAAAAGAAGAACCGACGGACCCTCTACTTCCAACTAAGAATCCATCATCATTACTTTTTTTAACTAGTTTTTGGGCAATTAAATATATTACATCGAATCCTCCGCCAATAATACCTTTTAATTCTTGTTCAATTCTATCTTGAATATTATCAGGAAGTGGGTCACCATACCACTCTTTAGCTTTTTTATATACCATATCTTCAACTATTTTAGCTGAGTCTTTTATTTTAGGAGAAAATGGAACTCCCCCGGTTTCAATAATAACTTCAACTATTTCACATTTACTAGCTATTTTATTTGGGTTATCTATAACAATTTCTTTAGCTTTATCTTCGCCTAAAAAAGCAAAATCATCCAGCATCTCTTTAGTTGTTCGAAAATGCATATCAGGAACTCTAACATCTCTTTTATTTAAAGGATGTAATCTACCATTAAATTTTTGATTTATAATAATTTCTCTATATATTTTATCTTCTCTGGTTAAATGATGAGCATCACTAGTAGCGCAAACCATTACTCCAGCCTCTTCTGCAACACGAACTATTTTCTTAATTTGAGTATAAATATCCGCAAGTGATTTAATAGGGCTACTTTCCATATCTACTAAGAATGAATATACCTCAGGTGGTTGGACTTCAATATAATCATAATATTGCATCATTTTAGCTAACTCTTCGTCTTCTTTTGAAAATGCAGATTCAAATATTTCACCATTGACACAACCACTTCCAAAAAGTAATCCTTCACGATGTTCGTTTAACTCGTTTCGAGGGAGTTTTACTTGGTCACCTTTATATAAATATTTAGTATTTGCATAACTAATTATTTTAAATAAGTTTTTTAATCCTGTTTTGTTTTCAACTAAAACTGACATATGGAATGGCCTAGAGAATTTTAATAATTCCTCTAAATCAACAGAATCATATAATTTTTTAGTTGTTTCAACATTTCTATTATAGAGAACTTTACACATTTTATAAAAGCCTATGGCAGTGCCTTCACTATCATAATCTGCTCTATGATGAGCTGATTCATCCCATGGAACATCCAATTCTTTAACTAATGTTGATAATTTGTGATTTCGCCAATTAGGATATAGCATTCTTGCCATACTCATTGTATCTAAAACTGTATTAGTGAATTCTCCTAAATTATATTTATTCATCGCGGCACTGATAAACCCAATATCAAACTTGGCATTATGAGCAACCATAGGTTTATCTTGGACATATTCTAAAAATCTTTGAACTACATTTTCTTCTATATCACAATCAACTAACATGTCATCAGTAATATTAGTTAATTCTACAATTCTTTCTGGTAATTTTCTTCCTGGATTTATTAACTCATCAAATCTCGATAATATCTCACCATTTTTAATAGTTACTGCCCCGATTTCAATCATTTGATCAGAATAAGGGGTAAAACCTGTTGTTTCTGTATCAAAAACAACATATTCTTGTTCTAATAAAGAATAATCTTTTAAATTGTGGATTAAATCATTTTCATTGTTAACAACACTCATCTCAGCGCCATAAATAACTTTAAACTTATCTTCTTCTTTTTCTATACCTTTATTTATGTCGCATACAGTATGATATAAATCAGGATATGCTTGCAGACAATTGTGATCTGTAACTGCTACTGCTTTATGACCTAGAGAATGAGCAAACTTAACTAATGAAGCAGCATCAATAACTCCATCCATTGCACTCATCATTGTATGAGCATGTAATTCAACTCTTTTATCTTTTTCATCATCAGCAATTGCAATGTCTTTACTATTAATTGATTCGATACTTCTACCTACTAGAACCATTTGTCTTAAGAAGTTATCCATTTCAACATTGCCAACAATTCTATACCATTTTCCTACTTTAACACCTTTTCTTATCGCGTTATACTCTTCTTCTTTAAATCTGACAAACTTAACTAGGAAGCTATCTGTTTTATCACTAACCTTTAAATTAATAATATAGGCCGTTCCTTTTTGTCCTTTACGAACGCTTTCATCAATTCCAAAAATATATCCTTCTATTATGATATTTTTTTGTTCTCCCATTATATTCTTTATTTGGGTTACTTCCCCATCTTTATGAAAGCCAAAGATAACTGGATTATCCTCTTTAGTATTTATTTTAACTATCTTAGATTCTTCTATTTCTTTTTTAATATCTTTTTCTAATTCTTCATTAATATAGACACTAACATCATAAGATCCAATGCCTAAATTAATAAGTTCATTAATTAGTTTAGCCCGATATCTTTTTAATGATTTTTCTTCGTCTTTATTTGCTACTTCTAAGTAAATAATATCATCTTCTAATTTTTTAAATGAGTTTTCTAATCCCATTAAAGATGGGTGTTCAAATACAATAGCGCTTAAAATATGATTAATATAACCATTAATGTCGTTATCAGTGATATTATCATAACTAAGTTCAATAAAACACTTATATGTTCCATTAATTCCTTTTTTGGCAGCATTAAAAAGACTTATGACTAAGTCGTAATCTAAAACATTTTCGCTTTTTAAATATACATTATAAGTTTCTGTATCCTTTTTTAAGACTACTTTATCTATAATAGTTCTATTTAAATCATCACAATAATCAAAATTAATTGATGCTAAAAATCTCTTTAATTCTTCCATGTTTTACTCCTTTATGATGTTATTTACAACCACACTAATTTTATCATATCTTTTAGAAACTTGACCCCATATTTTTATAATATCATTTTTATTTATATTTTGTAATAAATTATAGTTTTTTGGAAACACAGTAAAATCACAATAGCCTGTTTCATCACTACCTGTCAAAAATGCCATATCTTCACCCTTTTTAGTCTTAATTGAGTGAATGCTTTCAACCATAACATAACAAATTATATTCTTAAATAGATGATTATTAATATTATTTAATTTGACAATATCTTGACCATTATATTTACTAGCTGGATGATTACTAATAAAGAAACCATAACTATTTATTTCACTATCTCTAAGTTTATTTTCTTCATATTCATCTTTATAATTAATTTCTGGTTTCAATGCAAATTCTTTTAATTCATTATAGATAGAGCCATAGTTAATTAAACTGTCTAAATTCTCCATTAAGGTCTTGTTGTTTATTTTAAACTCTCTTAAAGCAGAGGCATTTATTAGCATAATATATTCATTTCTAGTTAAGAAAGTAGATGTTCTTCCAAAGAAATCAAATATATCTTTATAAATGCCTAGGGTTTCTCTATCACTTACTATTTTATCAATAGTCTCAGAACGAAAACCTCTAATTAATTTAAATGGTAAAAACAAATAATTATACTTTATACCAAATCTTTTTTCTGAATAATTAATACTTGTTTTTTCTATTTTTATATCATTAGATTTTAACTCATTTAAATATTTTTTTATTTGCTCACTACTACCTAAAGAATTGTTTAGTAATTCAAAGGTAAATAATGTATTATAGTGAACTTTTAAATATGCCATCCAATAAGATACTGTCGCATATGAAACACTATGGGATTTATTAAATCCATAAGAAGCAAACTTTAATATATGATTAAAGATATCATTAGCTATATCAGTGCTATAACCATTCGCTGTGGCTCTTTTTATAAAATTATCTTTTTCTTCTAGAATAATACTTTCTTTTTTCTTAGACATAGCTCTTCTAATATTATCAGCTTCAGCGTAGCTAAACTTAGCTACCCTAACTAAAATATTAATAACTTGTTCTTGATAAACTATTACTCCATAAGTTTCTTCTAATATATCTTTTAATGACTCATGATAATAAGTTATTTTTTCTTTATTATCTTTTCTTTTTATATATGACTCTAATTCTTGAGAAGGACCTGGCCTATTTAAGGCAATCAATGCAATTAATTCTGAAAAATTCTTTGGCCTAAACTTTGGTAATATATTTTTAAATGAGTAGGTTTCAAATTGAAATATCCCATCTGTTTTTGCTTCACAAAATAATTTATAAACATGCTTATCATCTAAAGGAATTTCACTTAATTTAAAATTATCTATCTTATTAATAATTGCACTTATAGTGCTGAGATTTCTAATAGCTAAGAAATCCATCTTTAATAACCCCATATCTTCTAAAAATACTAAATCTATTCCTGTTAAATATATATCTTCTTTTTTATACATAGGGATAATATCATCCAAAGGACGATCTGCAATTACTATACCAGCAGCATGAGTAGAAATGTTTTTCTTTAACCCCTCTAAGTGTAGTGATATTTCATATACTTTCTTTAATTCACTATAACTATTTAAATATTCTTTAACTTCTTTTTTATTAAGATTTTCACTTAAAGAAATATCCCTATTTACAACTTTAATAAACTTATTTAATAATCTATCATCTACTTTTAATAATTTAGAAACATCTCTCAAGACTAATCTAGTTTTATATGTTGTCCAAGTTAATCCTCCAGAGACATTATTATGTCCATATTTATTCTTAACATAATTTATAACATCTTCTCTTTTTAAATTTTCAAAGTCAATATCTATATCTGGCATAGATACTCTTTCATAGTTTAAAAATCTTTCAAACAATAAATTATATTTAATTGGATCTATATCTGTAATTCCTATTACATATGAAACCAAAGAACCCGCGGCACTTCCTCTTCCTGGGCCAACTAATATATTATTCTTTTTAGCATATAAAACATAGTCATACACTATTAAGAAGTAATCCACATATCCCATCTTATTTATAACTGATAACTCATATTTCAATCTTTCAACATAATTAGGAGTTACATTATTATTTAATCTCTTTTGTAATCCTTTAAAACATAGTTTAGATAATAATTCAAATGAATCAATATTTTCTTTATATTTTGGAATATAGTATGTATTAATAGGCATTTCTAAATTTAATTTAGATATGACCTCTCTATTTTTAGGAGGTTCTTCTATTTTAGAATTATAATAACAATCTTGATAATTAACTTCTTCTCTTTCGGCTAGTTTATCTAAATAATTCAAATACTTTATATCTTTTGCATCTAAAACTTTAATGTCATTAATATAAATAACATTTTCACCTTTAATTAAACTATTTTGTTCCTCATATTCATTTTTATAGCCAATATATCTATTATTATAAAAATCCAAAGTATCGATTATATTTATATATTTATAAGGAACAACCAATAAAACATTTTCCTTATATTTTTTTAGAATATCTATAGTTATTAAACCATCAAAGATTAAAGAGTTAATCTTCAACATATTTTTATATCCATCATAATTTTCAGCATATAAATAAATTATATTATCATTAATATTTAATTCTAAACCTATTATTGGTTTAATATTATTACTAATACATTTTTTATAAAATTCTATGCTTCCAAAAAGATTTGAGTCACAGATTGCGCATTCTTTAATGTTTTTTTCAATGCAAAAACTAATTAAGTCATCTATTTTAATTAAGCTTTTTAAAAGACTGAAATCGGTTGTTACTTTTAATGGCGCAATCATGTAAACCCTCCTTAATGTAATTATAACATAATTTCCCCATAGTAATCTATAATCTTATCCCCCCTAATATTAATGTTTGTTTTGAATAAATAATTTTCCTTTTTTTAATTGCTAATTCCCGCAAAACATTTGACATATCATATATAATATAGTAAAATTTTTAAAGAGAAAAAGGAGGCTTTCTATCTATGGCAAAGAAAATTACAACTAAAAAACCTTTAACAGGTAATAAAAGAAGTCATGCTTTAAATGCTACCAAAATGGTTCAAAAGCCAAATTTACAAAAGAAAACAATTGATGGTAAAAAAGTAATTATTAGTGCAAGAGAAGCTAAAAAAATAAAGTAACTTAATTAAGTTACTTTTTTAATTGTTCAACTAAATTTTTAAATTGTTCTTCGTTCCAAATAGTTATCTCTAATTCTCTTGCTTTATCATATTTACTACCTGGAGATGAACCAACTATAACAACATCAGTCTTCTTGCTAACCGATTCTGAAAAAGAACCACCATATTCCTCAATTAAAGATTTTATTTCATCTCTGGTCATAAATGATATTGTTCCAGTCATAACAAACTTTTTACCAGTAATGAAATCGTTAGATTTCTTTTTTACTCCTAAATAATTCATATTTATATTTAACATCTTTAATTTATATATTAAATCTTTATTATCTTGAAAATAATTATAAATATTATTAGCTAGTATTTCACCAATATCTTTTATAGATATTAATTCTTCTAAAGAAGCATTCATAAGATTATCAATATTTTCATAATTTTCTGATAATAACTTAGCAGTTTTACTGCCTATTCCAGGAATACCTAGGCCAAATAACAATTTATCTAAGCTATTATTCTTACTATTTTCTATAGCAGTTATTATATTATTGAAACTCTTTTGGCCAAAGCCCTCCAATAAAAGTATTTCTTCTTCATGATCTTTTAAATGATAAAAATCAGGAATATCATTTAAGAATCCTTCATTAAAGAAATCTTCAATGATTTCACTACCTAAACCATCTATGTTCATAGCATCTCTAGATGCGAAATGAATTAGTTTTTCTACTCCTCTAGCAGGACATAATTCATTAGGACAATAATAATCTACTTGACCTGGCTTTTTAATTAAGGCAGTCTTACAAATAGGACAGACATCTATCATTTTAAAATCTAATTCTTTTCCTGTTCTTCTTTCGAATTTAACTCCTTTAACTTCAGGTATTACATCTCCAGCTTTGTGAATTTCAACTATATCTCCTATTTTTAATTCTAAATTATTAACAAAGTCTTCGTTATGTAAAGTAGCTCGACTAATTGTTGATCCCATAACTAAAACTGGTTCTAAAACAGCATTTGGAGTTAGTTTTCCAGTTCTACCAACTGTCCAAACAATATCTACTAATTTTGTCAAAGCATCTTCAGCAGGAAACTTATAAGCTATAGCCCACTTAGGATATTTTTGAGTGAACCCTAATTCTCTTTGTTCATTAATGTCATTAACTTTAATAACGACTCCATCAATATCATATGGTAAATCATTTCTTTTTTTAGTCCATTCTTCAATAAAAGACCATACTTCATCTATATTATGAACTAATCTATTGGCAGGATTCACTTTAAATCCAAGATTTTTCATATATTCTAAAGCAGCATAATGAGTTGTTATACCATAATCTGATGGATTAGGCAGATGATATATAAAGTTATTTAAATTTCTTTTAGCTGCAATTTTAGAATCTAATTGACGAATACTTCCTGCGGCTGCATTTCGAACATTTTGTAACAAAGGAAGACCTTGTTCTTCTCTTTCCTTATTAAGTTTTTGAAGAGTAGATTTTTCCATATAAATCTCTCCTCTAACTTCAATATCTATATCTTTTTTTAATTTAATTGGTATTACTTTAATTGTTTTAACATTATGAGTAATATCTTCTCCAACTACGCCATCACCACGAGTTGCTCCTGTTTTAAGCAATCCCTTTTCATATACTAACGATACACTTAATCCATCAATTTTTAATTCACATACATACTCTGGATTAACTCCAGCTTTTTTTATTCTCGAATCAAAATCTCTTAATTCTTCTTCATTAAAAACATTACCTAAACTAAGCATAGGTATTTTGTGATTAACTTTAGAAAATTTATCTAATACTTCTCCACCAACTCTCTTAGTTGGGCTATTTATTAATGCATATTCAGGATATTTTTCTTCTAAATTAATTAATTCTCTTAAATATTTATCATATTCATTATCGGTTATAGTAGGATTATCTAAAACATAATAATTATAATTAGCGTCATTTAAAATATTAACTAATTCATCTATTCTTGCTTTAGGATTCATTATTACCCCCATAAATTATTATTATATGTTCCGTTTTTAATTTCATTTAATATTCCATTTTTTAATTCTTCTAAATCTTCACGATAAGTCATTCCATAATATTTACTATTAGTTCTAATGATTCTTATTGGTTTATTATTCTCTTTAGAACTTTCAAAAGCTACATTAGGAATTAAGTATTCACTAGTTAATAAATCATCATTATTAACAAAGAAATCTTTTATATTATTCTTTAGATACTCAAATATAACTGGAGTAAAACAGAACAAATTCATTGATACTGGTTGATCAAATGGAATTTCAAAAGACTCTCCTCCAGCTAAAGGAGTTGCTATAACTTTTCCGTCTACCTTTTCTACTGAACTCTCTATAATATTATCTAAATAACCATCTTTTTCAAATAGAACGCCTCTTTTTACTGCCCCATTTTCAGTAATTGTTTTACCAACCTCATATGCAACATTCCCATATTCATTATCATCACAACTATTTAAAAATTCTGCAGCTTTAATATAACCATCTCTACCATAAAAATCATCAGCATTTATGATAGCAAAATTTTCATGAATAACATTTCTGGCAGCATAGACTGCTTGAGCAGTCCCAAGAGGTTTAACTCTTTCTTTAGGTATATTTACGCCTTCTGGAACATCTTCCATTTTTTGGAACACATATTCAACTTTAATTTTATCTTCGATACGAGCTCCAATTGTTGATTTAAAAATATCATAGTTTTCTTCTTTAATAACAAATACTACTTTATTAAATCCAGCTATTATAGCATCCTTAACAGAGTAATCAATTATAAATTCTCCATTTGGACCAACTGGTTCAATTTGTTTTAATCCTCCAAATCTACTACCCATACCTGCTGCTAAAACTAAAAGTGTTAAATCTTTTTTCATTTCTTTTCCTCCTTTATTAAACCTTTATAGTTTTTTAAAAATTTCTTAATTCCAAATCTTTTATTAAATGCCACGGTTACAAATCTCTCATCATGTGATATAACTACGCCTCTACCAAATGATAAATGATTAACTACATCTCCACATTTATATATTTCATTATCATCACCATACAGTAATTCTTTATTTAATCTATTTTCTTCTCCTTGTAGTTCACTTGAATCTAAATATTTTTTATCTATTTCAGCAATAAATCTAGATGGTGGATTAGAAATATCTTTTCCATAGAGCATTCTATATTTAGCATTAGTCAAATATAATCTTTCTTTAGCCCTTGTAATACCAACATAACATAATCTTCTTTCTTCTTCAATCCCATCTTTTTCATCAAATGAATTAGAGTGTGGTAATAAACCATCTTCCATTCCTACCATGAACACTACTTTAAACTCTAGGCCCTTGGCAGAATGCAAAGTCATCAATGTTATTGCATCACTTTCTTCTTTATGTTCTGATATATCTGATATTAGGCTTATTTCATCTAAGAAATCTTGAAGATTAACACTTCCTGTTCTATTTTGATATTCTTCTGTTATACTTCTAAATTCCATCAAATAATCTAATCTATCTATATCTTCAGTACTCATATTAGATAAACTATCTTTCATTCCAGTTTTATCTAAAACATTATCTATGATTTCTGTAAGTGATAGTGATTCACTATCTTTGGTTAAAGTTTCAATCAATTTTTTAAATTCTAATTCTTTTCCTTTAGATATTGTTTCAAATATTGATGTTTGATTATTCTCTGCTTCTTTTTCTAGATTTTCTATAGTCTTTAAACCAATACCTCTTTTTGGTTCATTAATAATCCTTTTTAATGCTACATCATCATCATGATTATTAATTAATCTTAAATAAGCAATTAAATCTTTAATTTCTTTTCTTTTATAGAAATAAAACGCTCCAACTACTTTATAAGCATAATTATTTTTTAACATTGCTTCTTCATATATTCTTGACTGAGCATTAGTGCGATAGAATATCGCTATATCTTCTTTTTTATACCCATTATTTAATAAGTCTTTTATTTCATTAACAACTATATTTACTTCTTGCTTATCATCATTACTTCTTAAATATTTTATTTTAACGCCTTCACCTAAATCACTAAACAAGTTTACTTCTTTACGATGTTCATTATGAGAAATAACCGAATTAGCAACATTTAATATATTAGTTGTGCTACGATAGTTTTGATTTAAAACAAATACTTTAGCCTCTTCATAATCATTTTCAAAATTTACAATATTTTTATAATTAGCTTGTCTAAAACCATAAATTGCTTGGTTTTGATCCCCTACTACAAATATATTACGATATTTACTGGCCAACAATTTAACAAGTTTATATTGAACTTCATTGGTATCTTGATATTCATCTATTAATATGTATTGATACTTATCTTGATATTTATTTAATATATCATCATTCTTTTGAAACAATTCAACTGGTTTTTTTAACAAATCATCAAAATCAACGGCATTATTTTTCTTTAAAACTTTTTCATATTCGAAATAGACTTTTGCTGCTATTTTTTCTACTTCAGTATCAAAAAATCTGGTTATTTCGGCATCAGTTAGCATCTCATTTTTAATAAAACTAATTCTATTTCTAATGTATGATGGAGATATCTCTTTAATATTAATATCTAAATTCTTCATTATTTTTTTTATAACAGATAAAACATCATCACTATCTAGAATAGTAAAGTTTTTATGTAATCCTACTTCTTCATAGTTTTCTTTTAGTAATCTCAATCCAAAAGAATGAAATGTTCCAACAAAAGCATAATTGTTATCGACTAATTTATTAATTCTATCTTTCATTTCTTTACTAGCTTTATTAGTAAAAGTAATAGCTAAAATAGAACCACTTGGTATTCCCTGATTTATTAAATAAGCAATTCTAGTTGTTAAGACTTTAGTTTTACCAGAACCTGCTCCTGCCACTACTAAACAAGGTCCATCTATATGTTTTACTGCTTGCAATTGTTCTTTATTAAGGTTGTCTAAATAATTATTCATGAGCCATCTACCTCTAGATAAATTATATCATTTTCTAACATTCAAGTCATTAAAAACACTATATTTTAGGCAAAGAAAAATAACCTTTACAGGTTACTTTTCTTGCCCAAGGGATCTCGTACTTAACATACGATTAGAACTTATTTATATTAATTCGATACTCCTTAAAGGTCTTCTTTAAGTATTATATCATTATTGTTATAATTAACAATAGTTTTCTCTCTTAAACTAGGATTTTTACCAAAATCTTTGTAAGGAAATTTGGATATATATATTTTTTTGATTTTCTTTATTCTTGATGTTATTTCTATTTTAGGAGAATTATATTTTTTCCAAAACATATTAGCAATATAGTCAGCCATTTGGATATCACGATTATACTTAGAATTTAGGTAGTGCACTTTTAAATCTAATTTCTTCTTTTCAAACTCCCAAGTTAAAAATGTTTCTAAATCTTTTCTAGCCTTCACAGAAGTGCTCCGGTTATCTACTCTTAATTCTATATCTTTATTTTTTAATAGTTTAATTGGACATTTAAATAAATAATTTAGCATATTTTTAACAAAGAAATTATAAGCCATATTCTCTGAAGCTGTAAATCTAGTTAAATTATCTTTATCAACAATAATAACTATTGGAATTACTCCCTTTATAGATAATAACTCATTTATAAACATCAATTGTTGACTAAAGCTTATTTTTGAAGATTTTAATTCTACTCTATTATTCAAAGGAATATTTTTAATTCTTTTTACTACAGCTTCAACCCTTTTGTGAGCTGAGGTTACTTTATGTAATTCTTGAGTAACAAAGCCACCGATTATAAAATATCTTTCATTTTTTAAATGCATGGCTCCAGATTCATCTAAAACAATATATGTTTTCAAATTATCACGACCTTTCTAAGTTGCTAATATATTGTTTTTCTAGTGCATTCAGTATAGCATCTGCTTATTGATATATACTAATTATCTATTTTTATGTTATGTTTTTTTAAAAACATCTCTGGTTTTCCCATATTTAATTCTTCAGAAACTTTGATATTTAGAGAATCAATAAACTCTTGTATTTCTTTTTTTACTTTTAAAACATCTTCGTCTTTAGAAACTGATTCTACTTCTAAAAACAATCCTAAATCTTTTACATCTTCCAATACTATTTCATACTTATCTGTTACATAAGTTTCTTTTTTATTGTTGATTTCTATAAACTTTATTAATCCTAATTTTTCAATTATGTTTTTTACTATGTCTTTTGATTCAACTATAGTTTCATACTCGTTAGAATATATCCATATACCATTTTCATACACATCATCTTTATATGTGAATGAATAAATACCATCTTTTTCTCTAACTCGTAAGCAATTATAAATTTTGTTGTTTTTATCAGGTTTTAGTTCACTCCTTAATGGATCATAATAATATTCATCTATAGTTTTTTTTATACCTTTATAATTATACTTTTTTAAGGCCCTTTTAACTTTAGCTTTTTCATCAAAAACTTCAACTAGTATTTCTATTTCTTTCATATTTACCTCTTTTTAACCTACTTCTTTAACGCTCTAGCCAAACTCTCTTTGGTATCCCAAGTAATACCTAAAGACATCCACCACATGGTTTTTTTATTATTCAATATTTCTATAGCAGCATCTCTTCCAAACAAATGTCCCATTACATTAATTGTTTCTTCTAAAGTATCATATAATAAAGGAACTCTTATATTAGTTCTATACCAAGTTAAATCACAATTTCTTGGCGTCTTAATTAGACTCTCCCTTGCCCTTCTCCATTCTTCAAAATTAGAAGCTTTTATATTATCAGGGATATACTTATACCACATATTATTTAAGTCATCATTAAACGTTTCGTCCCATCCTAAAGTGACAAATACTCCTTCATCAGAAAGTAGTTCATATACGTTATTTAATTCTTCAAAGCATCTTTCTTCGTCAGTTATTTTACTTGGGAACCCAAAAGAACTAATAATAAATGATGACTTTTCATAATTTGGCAATTTAAAATCTTGTATCTTTGAATGAACTAACTCTATACTTTTAACATAATACTTTTGTCTATTTATGGTTCTCTCAAAATAATCCAACATTTGTTGACTATAATCTACAGCATATAGCGTTCCTGTATATGGAATATTATTTAGTACATATTTGGCTGCACGACCAGTTCCAGTTGCTAAATCTATAGGATTGTTAATTTCTAATTTGCTTTGTAATATTCTTTTAAAAATCATTGAAAAGCATAAATTTTGTGGATCTTCGGCTTCAGAAAACAAATTGTAAATTGATGCATCAGCATACCATTTATCTGAATCATCACCGATTAATCCATTCTCATTAACCATATATTTTCGAATATAATTGTTTCTTTCATTAAAATAATTTCCTTTAATCATGTAAATAGCTTTGGTCAATGAAGAGACAACTGAAGGATCACTCTCTGTTTCTAATGCTTTTTCTAATTCCATTGCTTCAATGCTAGTTCCAATTTCTCCTATACCAGCAATAGCCATCTTTTTAATTAATTTATCATCAGAATAAAGGTATTTTTTAAAATGCTCCAAATACATATTTTTCGGATCATCAATCATTGCTTGTAAAATATAATATTTCATTTCGTAACTCTTGGTGGTATCTAATAATTGCATCGATTTTTCTAACATCTCTCTATCATACAAGCGTAATCTTCCTAGTAACCATATTATATTTATAAGTTCTTTTTCAGTAGTTGATTCATTAAACTTTTCTTTTAATGCTGGATAAACTTCATCTTTAATAGCACTACTATTAGATTTTAAAAGTATATTAATTATGTTCTTTTTATTTGATAAATCTTTCAAACTTTCCTGAAGCGAAATAGTTTCATTATTTTTTAAACTTCTTTTTAAATTATTAATTGCATTTTTTCCAGTTATCTTTTCCAAAGCAAATCCAGCTCTCCACCAAGCTTCTGGATTTCTACTATTATATATAACCTCATATAAAAATTGGATAACCTCATCATCCTTGTATGGACATTCACCCATTGCCCAACAAAATCCTATAGAATCATATAAGTATCCTCTTTTGTTTGGTTTAACATTTAATAATGCCTCAACTATTTCACTATAATCAAAGTGTTGTAAAAGGCTACCAATATTCCAATCACAATTTTCTCCTATTGGATTATTCAATATAATATCTATTAATTCTTTAACTTCAAAATTACTATCTTGTAAAAGAATATTAGATATATCCAATAAATCCGACTCACTAATCTTATATTCTTCCAACAGGATGTTACTTCCCTTTTTAATGCTTTCAACTATTTTTAATTTTTTTTCGTTATCCATAAACCCTCCCAATAAAAATGGTGTTCTTGGAGGGATTTGAACCCTCAATCTGATGCGTCGGAGGCATCCGCTTTATCCAACTAAGCTACAAGAACACCTTTATTATAACATAACTAAAATAAATTTATAACATCATGAATTGTTACATATAGGATTAATAACATTAATAATATAAATCCAATTGTATGACACCAATTCTCAAATTTTTGATTAACTGGACTTCCTTTAATTTTCTCTATTATTAGGAAGAATATTCTACCACCATCAAATGCTGGGAATGGTAATATATTTATTACTCCAACATTAATTGATAGGTATGAAACTAAATAAATAACATTTAATAATCCATATTTCATACTTTGACCAACTACTGAATATATTCCTACAGGGCCAGATAATGCCGATACTGATATTTTGCCTGTTATTAAACCTACTATCGTTAACCACATAACATTAACAATTGACCAAAACTTTTGGAACGCAAACTTTATTTTATTCCATAATCCTTTTGTTTTTTCTTGTTTAACAACTATACCAAATACTTTTACTTTATTACCCTTAGCATCCTCTTCTTCTTTAGGAGTTATTTTATAATCTTCAACTGAGCCATCTTTATGTTTAATTTTAAAATTATAATTCTCACTTTTATTCTTATAATATAAAATTATTTGAGCTTCATCCCAATTGTGAACTTTATGATTGTTAATTGCAACAATTCTATCACCATTAACAATACCAGCTTCAGCCATTGGATAATCTTTCATAACATTTATTTTAGTATCAAAAGTTGTGCTATTCCAAATACCAAAAACAAATAATAAAATAATGGCTAATATAAAGTTATTTATAACTCCAGCAGCCATAACAATAATTCTTTGCCATACTGGTTTATTACATAGGCATCTTTCTTTAGGAACTTCCTTATCATCTTCATAGACTTCACCAGCCATTGCAACAAAGCCTCCTATTGGCAATGCTCTAATGTTATAATTGATTCCATCTTTTCCTTTTTTAGTCCATATCTTTGGTCCCATACCTATAGAAAACTCATAAATAAATACGCCAAATTTTTTAGCCCATAAAAAATGTCCTACTTCGTGAACTAAAACTATTATTCCTAAAATAAATATAAATAATAATAATGTTAAAAACCACATATTATCAATCTCCTTAAATAAACCACATGATTGCTACATAAGCAAATGTAATAAATGATAAACTATCAATACGGTCTAATATTCCACCATGACCAGGCATAATATTAGAAAAATCTTTTATGTCATTTTCTCTTTTTATCTTGCTAAAGAATAGATCTCCCAATTGACCTACTACGGATAAAACTATTGTGACAATAACTATTTTTATGCTAATTGGATTTATTAAAGTTTGATACACTATTAAAGATGTGATTGTTCCTCCAATTAATCCTGCTATTGAACCTTCCCAAGATTTATTTGGGCTTATTAATGACATCTTATGTTTGCCTATTAAACTACCTATAGAATATGCAAATGTATCTGTCATAACAGCTATACATAATAAATATAGTAATAAATATAAGTTATTATTACGAATAGTTACAATTAAATTAAAGAAAAAACCAATAAGGTAAATAAAACCAAGCATATATAATGCATCTTGTGTCGTATATTTATTTTTATCATAAAATACTGTAGGTAATAAAACTAAAAGTATTGGTATTAATACTTTAGAAAAACTAAGCACTTGAGGGATTAAAAGCCCATTATAATTGCTCATAATTAAATATAAAAGTGCCACTAAACCTAGAAATCTAGCTATATTAGGAATTTCCTGATGAGCAACCTTTAAATCTAACATTTCTTTGTATGCTTGAATACCTATTATACTTATAATAAATAGAAAAGGTAGTCCCCCAATATAAACAAAAGGAATCAAGATTAAAATCGCTATAAAAGCACTAATAATTCTTACTTTCATTTAAACCTCCAATATTTAACACTCTAAATAAAGTATACTATTATTTAAAAACATAGTAAAGAAAAAGTGCAGTTACCTACACTAATTTTCAACATCTAATCTTTCTATTTCATCTAATTGTTCTTCTAATATACTTTTATATCTCTTTTTATATTGAATAACTTTTCTTTTTAATAAATTAGATTCATTTTCTATCTTTTCTGCTTTAATTAAAGCATTATTTAATATACGAGAAGCATTCTTTTTAGCATCTTCTATTATTAATCTAGACTCATCAAATGCAGTCTTTTTAATGCTATGAGAAGATTCTTCAGCGATTAAAATAGCTCTATTTAAAGTGCTTTCCAAATCTTTATAATGCTCTAATTCCTTTCTTAAATTTTCTATTTCTTTATCACGAACTTTAAGCTTTTCTAGCATACTTTCATATTCAGTTGTAACATTTTTAACAAAAGAATTTACTTCATTTTTATTATAACCTGGAAAACCATTATTAAATTTTCTCACTTATATCACAACCGTTTCTTTTACCACTCTAATTCGTCTTCTGCTCCTGCTTTAGCTTTATCATTATCATCTGTTATTTTACCTTGAACATTAACATTCTTAGGTGTACACAAATATATACCCACACCAATCTTTTGCATATTTCCCCCAATTGCATATATACATCCACTTAAAAAGTCAATTATTCTTTTTGCTTGGGCACTTGTTACTCTTTTTAAGTTAACAACTACACTATTACGACTTTTTAAATGATCAGCAATGGCTTGAGCTTCTGAAAAACTTCTTGGTTCTAATAGAATCATTTGATTACCAACTTTATCTGCCTCTTTTAGTGCAGTTTCTGATGAAACTGAATAAAATTCGTCTTCAGTTCCAACTACATCAGCATCTTCATCTTCTTTTAACCATTTTTTTATCTTTCCTAGCGCCATTTTTATTCCTCCTAGATTACTACTTAATAATATCAAATAAAGTTGTTTTTTACAAGACTATTTTTGACTCAACATAATCTTTTATTTCATTAATATTTAGAGATATTTGTTTCATTGTGTCTCTATCTCTAATTGTTACTACATTATTGTTTAAAGTCTCATCATCAACTGTAATAGTCCAAGGTGTTCCGACCGCATCACTTCTTCTATATCGTTTTCCTATACTACCTGCATCATCATAACTACATGAGAAATATTTAGTTAATGTTTCATATAATTCATAAGCTTTTTCACCATGAATCTTTTTAATTAAAGGTAGCACAGTAACTTTAATTGGAGCAAGATATGGTTTTATTTTTAAAACTACTCTTTCTTCATCATCTACTAGTTCTTTAGAGTAAGCATCACATATAGCTGTTAGTAGAAGACGATCTACTCCCACAGAGGGTTCAATAACATAAGGTAAATACTTTTCGTTAGTTTCTGGATTAATAACTCTTAAATCTTCGCCAGAAGATTCCATATGAACCCCAAGGTCATAATCAGTTCTATCTGCTATTCCCCATAGTTCTCCCCATCCAAACGGAAAATTATACTCTATATCAGTAGTAGCATTGCTATAGAATGATAATTCTTCTTTTTTATGATCTCTAAATCTTAAATTATCTTTATTAATTCCTAATAATTTCAAAAAATCTAAACAATAAGCTCTCCAAAAACCAAACCATTCCAAATCAGTTCCTGGCAAACAGAAGAACTCTAATTCCATTTGTTCAAATTCTCTAGTTCTAAATATAAAATTACCTGGAGTTATTTCATTACGGAAACTTTTACCATATTGTCCTATTCCGAATGGAATTTTTGCTCTCATACTTCTTTCAACATTCTTAAAATTAACAAAAATTCCTTGGGCTGTTTCTCCACGAAGATACACTTTATTCTTAGCATCTTCAGTTACTCCTTGATATGTTTCAAATAATAAATTAAATTTTCTTATTCCAGTCCAATCTTTATTACCACATTTAGGACATTTAATATCTTTTTCCTTAATTAACTCAACTAATTCATCAGAACTTAGTCCATCTCCATTGATGCTACCCTTAGTAGCGTCTGCAATTAAATTATCTGCTCTAAAACGACTCTTACAATGTTTGCAATCAATTAAAGGATCAGAAAATGACGCTACATGTCCTGAAGCAACCCATACTTTAGGATTCATAAGTATCGCTGAATCTAATCCGTAATTATATGAACATTCTTGAATGAATTTTTTCCACCAAGCATTTTTAATATTTTGTTTTAATAAACTTCCCAAAGGACCATAGTCCCAAGCATTAGCAAGTCCTCCATATATTTCACTACCTTGGTAAATAAATCCATATTGCTTGCAATAATTTACCAATTCATCCATTGTTAATTTTTCCATAATATCTCTCCTTTAAAGAAAAAACTTCTAAAAATCTCTAGGGGTGATATATAACCACGGTTCCACCCTAATTATTCTTAGAAGAATCTCATTTACTATATAGCTCTGGGATTCCACCCCCGTCATCACTTTTATATAAAAATTATATATTACCTATCTTATTTTTTCAACTAAATTTGCTAATTTTTTTGTTTCTGGAGAACTTATTTTAACATATTTTAGGTAACAATCAGAACATAAAGGAACATAGCAAATATTTTTGTTTTTTCCATCATCTATTACAATATCTGGTCCAACATCTTGCCATTTATCATTTTCTTTTCTTGCATTAAAGATTGCTTTTTTACCACATGAACAAAGACTACTACTTCCTATTTCTTCTATGTGATCAGCCATAGCAAATATTTGAGATATTCCATCACCAAATATCTCACCTTTAAAATTGCTCTTTAATCCATAACAAATAATTGGAATATTTATTAAATGAGATATTGTCCACAATTCTTTTACTTGTTCTTTGCTCAATAACTCAACCTCATCAATCAAAATAACTTTGGCGGTATAGTATTTTTTATAATTTTTTTCAGTTAATAAAGATTCATCTTCTTTTAACAGTATATCAACTTTTCTACTCATACCATTTCTAGATAAAACACTATCTTTCCCTTTAGTATCTTTAATAGATTTAATTAAGACTACCTTAAAGTTATTCTCTTCATAACTATATATAGTTTGCAATATATTTAATGTTTTTCCACCATTCATTGCACTATACTTGAATACCATATCAGCCATTATTTATCACCCTAAGTATAGTATAAAATAAAAAGTATTAATTAGCAAATTAATACTTAATCTTAATAGTACTCACCACTAATACTCTTTCTATAATTTCTCAATAGTTTTTAGAAAATCTTTGCTCTTTAAATATAATCCTGTATAATCATCATAGTAACTATTTATAAAATTATTTATCTCTTTTATTATATTATCTTTTAATGCTAATGTAGATATACTTTTAATATCTACTAAGTAATACATATTTAATATTTTTACATAACTTATTGGTAATATTCTTTCTCCTTGGTAACAATTTTTACATATTAAACCACCTTTTTCACTAGATAATGTAACTATATCTTTTTTGCTACCACATATTGTACATCCAGTTAAATTAAGACCAACTCCTAAATAATCTAATAGTTTTACTTCTAAAATATTAGTTATTACCATGGGATTTAATCCCTCTTCTATTTTTAATAAACTATTAATAAAATCATCATAAATATCATTATTATTGGTTTGCTTTAGAACTTGATTAACAAGTTCACTTAAATAAGATGCATAACTAATTAAAACAATATCTTTCATTATATTTTTAAAATGATTGATAATGTCTACAGAAACTAATGTCGATAATTTATCTTCTTTATAATAAATATTAAATGTTCCATAACAAAGTTTATTAGTTACTCCTCTTAACTTCGACTTAGCACCTAAAACGCCTTTAGCCATTATGCCTATTAAACCACGTTCTTTAGTTAAAACATTAATTATTTTCGACGTTTCACCATACTTTGTTTCTGTAAGAATTATCCCTTCTACTTTTGTAATCATAAAACCACCCTAACCAAATTTACTAAAGTTTTCACTAATATAGTTTCGCTTATGAAACATATCTATCATACTATCATAACGTTCATGTGTTCTCCAACCATTTCCGGTTGAACCAATTCCATGCCGAACTAATTCAATTGATTTATGTCTATAAGTAAAATCATTAGCTATTTTATCTGGAACTCTGGTTCCCACTAACCAAACTCTTTCTAGTTTTGGTAAATTCTCTAAAGATTCGATAGAAGTAATTCTATTAAAGCATAAATTAACATCCACTAGTTCTTTATTAGCTTCCAAAGGACTTATATCGGTTATATCATTAATAAATAGTTCTAAATAATGTAAATGTTGTAATTTTTTCAATGGTGTCAAATCACTTATTTTATTATCAGCTAATATTAATACTCTCAAATTTGGCAAGTTATCAACAATTACATTTAAATCAGTTATCCTTTGATGTCCTAAATCTAAAGCTTGTAAGTCTGGGCAATATTTTAAAAATTCTAAATCTGCTGAAGTTAATCTCTTATAAGGAAAATTTGATATTAACACAGAAAATGCAACATCATCAGTATTAATATGCCAAACTCCAATTTTAATTGTCCAAGATATTTTTATGTTAGGAAAATCCTTTTGCATTTTCCCTAGGACATCATTACTTAAATTAGAATACCCTAATTTTAAATAAGTTAATTTAGATAAAACTTTTAATGATTTATAAAATGAATCAACATCATCTATAGTTTCTTTTTCTAATTCTAATTTGGAGACGTTAGATAAAACTTTTTTGCTTCCAATGGGAACATTAAACAAAAAATCGATGTTGGAATACCTATTCATTAAATCTAATTCTTCATCTAAAGATAGTTCTTGATTAGATAAATTAACTTTTTTTAATTTGGGAAACAATACTAAATAATCTATTAATTTATCATCTACTTTAGTATTATTAAAATCTATAGCTAAAGCATCTTCTTTAATATCTTCATTATAAATATTATAAATTTTTAAAGCATTAAAATGGACTTTAGGATACTTTTTAATTAATTCATTGTAATCATCAATTTTAATATAATTTTTACCGAAATCAACTTTTTTTAAATCCGTAAAATTAACCAATTCTTTAGTTAAATTAGAAATGGAATTAACATTTACATCATTCAATTTTAACTCTGTAGAATTAGATAAAAAAATCTTACCAAAGAGTTCAATACGTTTGGGAGCAAATGCTAAAGTAAATGTAAAAATACCAATTAATAAAAATAATAATAGTAGAATTAATTTCCGTTTCATATGGACACCTTACATATTTTTAATATAGCATAAATGCCTTTATTAAACAACAATCTATTTTATTCTTTTATAGTTTAAGTAATCAATAATTGAACCAGTTTTTTTAAACTTGTCCCAAGCTTCTTTTTTATTCATAAAAAATCACCTTCCTACTTATATATTGAGAAGGTGATGAATTTTTTATTCATTATCAAAGAAGCCAAGCTCTTTTAAGTATCTTTCTTTATCTTTCCAATTTTCTATTACTTTAACATATAATTCTAGATAAACTTTCTTACCAAACATTTTTTCTAAATCTTGTCTTGCTAAAGTTCCAACTTTCTTTAACATTTCCCCATTATGACCAATAATTATTTTTTTGATATTTTGTCTATCAACAATTATATCTACATTAATATTTATAATATCTTTTTTATAATCTATGTTAGTGCAATGACAAGTAATGGCATGAGGAACTTCTTCATTAGTATTTTGAAGTAATTTTTCTCTAACAAGTTCAGATGCCATAAATGGAACTGAGTTACTTGTCCAAGTTCCTTTATCATAATATTGCACATCATCTTTTAAATATTTAGTTATAACTCTAATTAGGTGAGCAACATTGTCATTAGTTAAAGCTGATACTGGAACAATCTCGGCAAAATGATAATCTTTAAATTCATTTATTGCCATGATTAATGTTTCATTTGATACTTTATCTATTTTATTAATAACTAATATAACTGGGATATGATTATCTAATAATTGATCCATTAGATATTTATCTCCTTTACCAATCCCTGACTCAATATCCACTACTAATAATATTGCATCTACATCTTGCATTTGGGAATATGCTTGTTTATTTAAAACTTTCCCTAATCTATTCAATGGTTTAGATATTCCTGGGGTATCAACAAATATTATTTGTACATCACTATCATTATATATGCCCTCGATTAAGTTTCTTGTTGTTCCAGAAACGGGACTTGTAATAGCAATTTTACGATTAATTATACAATTTATTAATGTTGATTTACCAACATTTGGTCTACCAACAATACTAACAAAACCACTCTTCAATTTAATCATCCCCAGTAATAGATATTTTTTATTTTATTATGAATTTTATAATATATGGAATAAAAATTATTAGATTAACTACAATAGATAAAATACTCATTAATCCAGTTGCTGCACTACCACAATCCTTAGCAATTTTCGCATATTCATTATACTCTTGTGTAACCATGTCTACAGTGGCTTCAATTGCAGTGTTTAATAGTTCAATTATCATAATTAAAGCCATACTTCCAAAAGAAAATACCCATTCTAAAAATGAAATATCAAAACAAATTCCTAGGATTATAATTAAACAGCCACAAAATGCTACTAAAACAAAACTAGATTCATTTCTAAAGCAGTATTTTAATCCTTGCATTGTATATTTGCATTTATTTAAAGCATTTCTAACTAATCCTACTTCTTTTTGTTCGTTCATCTTCATTTAATATCAACTCCTGTAATCCAAACATTATTTTTTCATCTTCTTTAGTCATATGATCATATCCTAGCAAATGTAATAATCCATGAACAGTTAAGAATGCTAATTCTCTTTCTTCGCTATGACCATACTCTTTTGCTTGTTCTATCATTTTTGGTATGCATATATATATTTCTCCCAAAAACCTCATATTATTATATATTATTCTTTCATTATCTTCAAATGCAAATGATATAACATCAGTAACCTTATCTATGTTTCGATAATTCTTATTTAAATATTGTATTTTTTCATTATCTACAAACACTACACTAAAATTAGCATTATCTATTTTTTCATGTTTTAAAGTTCTTTTGATTGCATCATCTAAATAACTATAATCCTTATTGTAACCATATTCATTTGTAATACTATAATCCAGCATTAAATACAACTCCCCAATAACCAAATATGTATATACAGAATAATGCGATTATTAATATACATATAAGATTTTTTATTAACTCGCTTTTCAAAAAATCTGGTAACTTCTTATTAAGCCATTTTAATCCTTTATACACTATATAACCAATAATTGCTCCGACGATATTTAAAATAATATCATCAATATCAAAACTTCTACCTATTCTTAATTGAACAAATTCAACTACTACACTGGTAGAAATGGCTGTTAATAAAACTGGCCATATGTTTTTAGAATTTACATAGGAACCAACTAAATAACCGAAGGGAATGAATATTATAATGTTTCCTAAAACATTATAATTAAACATTTTAGTTCCTATTTTATAACGAAGTATTTCTGAAAAAGGGACTAAATTAATGCCACTTGTGCTATTTAATTCAGTCATAGTTAATATTTCAAATAATAACCATATATACATGATGGCTAAGACATACCAAAATTCTTTGTAAAAAGAAAACTTTTCACGATGATTCTTTAAGTAAAAGAATCTTAGTAAAGATATAACAACGATAAATACCATCATCATTGGCCATACACTGTTTATTATTTTAAGTATTAACTTAGATACCACTACCAGCTACCTCCTCAAGTATTTTTACTTCCCCTATTATTTCTTTTGTGATCACAAACACTTCTAAGTATATTTTACTATCATTTATCTCTTTTTTCAAAACTTTTTGATATTTTATTTCTTCATTTGAATTTAATTTAATTTTAATTGCTTGTAATGCCCTAGTTAATGCTTTATTTAAAGCTTCTTTTTCGCTAAGTTTTTTCATTATTTTCTTTGTTTCAACTTCTTTAACTAAATTTATTTCAAAATTATTATATGTATAGATTCTTTCTTTTTCTTTTTTGGGAAACTTTACCCTGCTTTTAAAAACCATATATTCATCATTATTGCTTTTTATTTCAATATTATATCTTTTCTTACCTGTATATATAATACTTTCTTCTTCTAATGGATAATTAATAATTACTTTAGACCATACTTCTCCATAAATAGTCCCTTGGGCACATACTGTATTTTTTATTTCATCATTATGTTTTATTGTACCACTTATTATAGTTTCTCCTTTATAAACATAATCATTAATGGTTTTTAACATTTCTCCTTTTTGAATATTAATTCCTACTATTTTAGCCTCTTTTTTTGCTACAATATCACAAAAGGGATGTTCTTTATTGCTAATATAGTTCATCCTTTCCTGAACTACTACATTCATAATTAGACCATCATATGCTATTTCCAAAAATTCTATAAGGTTTTTATTCTTTTTGGTTATTTCTTTAACTATGCCCTCTATTTCTTTATGCCTTTTTTTGAAATGCATTGGACTTAAATTGAACCTATTTAAGTCCTCAAGAATAATTTCTTTTATTTCTTCATTAGAGCAAATAATATTGATTTTAAAAATCATATTATTTGCGATGAATAATAAGCTAATAGCTAAAAGACAAGATATAAAAAATACTAAATGTTTAAAAATAGTATTTTTAATTTTTATAATTCCTAATACATCATATATTTCTATATTGTAGTTTTGTAAAACATTTTTTATTTTTTCGTAATCACTAATGGTTATCTTAATGATTACATAATTATTATATCTATCAATATCTAAAATTGATATATCCATTTTAGATATTTTTAATAACAATTTATAATAGTTACTAGTTCTTATCTTTACTCTAACTAAGTTATTATTCATAATTAAACTCGACTTTCAATATAGTCCCTTGTAGTAGCAATTCCTGTTTAGTCATTTGTCTTATATTTAAATCTTCGCCATATATTACTATTTTCCAATTACTAAAATCTAGTTCTATCTTTTTAGAACTCAGTTTATTTAAACTTTGATAATTAAATACATATAAATAATTATCATATATAGTTATGAAATTATTTAAATCATATAAAAAACTTTTCAATGTTCCCTTAATATGTAATCCATTCATCTATAATAATATATTATTATAGAAATGAAAAAAGACTTAATTACTAAGTCTTTTCTTAACAATTTCACTTACTTTTCCATTGTCAGCATTGCTTAAGTTGGAAGAAACATATTTCATTATTAATCCCATTTCTTTCATACTAGTTGGTTTTATTTCTGCGAATGCTTTATCAATGACTTCGTTTATTTGTTCAATTGAAGCTTCTTCAGGTAGATATTCATTAATAATATCTACTTCCTTTTTTAAATCCGCAACAACGCTAGATTTATTTAATTCCTCATATTCTCTAATAGATTCATTTCTTTGTTTAACTTGTTTCTTTAAAACATTACAAATATCAGCATCAGACAATTCTTCTTTTTTACTTATAGATTCTAATTGAAGAGCGCTTTTAATCATTCTTAACACTGATAATCTAAATCTATCACCACTTTTTAAAGCACTTTTTAAATCTTCATTTATTTTATCTAACATTTTAACCATCCTTAATTATGATTTTTTTTATGAGAATTTTTAATTCCTTCTTCTTTTTTTATTCTTCTTTCAACTCCAGGTTTAACATGGAATTTTCTTTTCTTAAGTTCTGAAGGGACTCCGCTTCTTGCAACCTTAGCTTTAAATTTCTTTAGTGCACCATCAATATTGCCGTTTTGAACAACAACCTTTGTCATAATTCGCCCTCCCTTCCTTTAACTGAAGATATTATAACACTAGCAAATTGATTTGACAACAAAAAAGCAAAGTTTTGTAAAATTACGATTAATTAATTTTACATGTTTTTCCTGTTACTACTCTTCTGACAGATGAACCAAAAACTTGGCCTAAACCCAACATTGTAGTAATTAGACGAGAAACAGCATTTAACAATGTTGCAGTCCATGATCCACCTTTAATATCTAGCAATTCTTCACTACTTAACATAAATACCTCCTTAATTACATTTTTTAGGATTTATAATTCCATCTACAACCCCGATTAGAAATACAACAAATCCACCAACTATACTGATAAGTTTTAATTTAAAAGCACCACCAGTAATAGTTAATAATTCTTCGTTATCTAACATATTACCTCCTTATGGACATCTAGGGGCTTTCTTATAACCTTTTATAAACCCCATAACAAATATAAAAATACTTGTCACTTCAAAAGCTGTTAATAAGGCCGCTCCACCACCTTTAACATTTAACATTTCCTCATTATCTAACTTACTCACATTACCTCCTCATTTAAATAATTCAAAAATATATTTCCCTAGTGTCTTTTTACTTTTAAAAGATACTAAGACAATTTCATCTTCCGCAAAATTATTATCAACAATTAAATCAATATTTTGATATATATAATTATCTATAATTTCATCATTTAAATATTTATCTATTTTATAATTAACAATTTTTTGATTGAACACTAAAGATTTATTGTTTTTAACTACATCAGAAAGTGCTTTATTTATCTTTATATGTAATCTATTATTGCTATATATACCATAGACATCATTCCAACTATCAAATTCAATCAAAGATATTATTATTATAGAAACAGTAAATATCATTATTAAAATCATTAGTCCTAAAAAATATTTCTTTTGTCTAATATTAAGTAATTTATCATAATTTATTTTGTAATAATTCATTTTTAACTCCTAAATTAATTGTGTCATTAAAGTTATTAATTTGATTCTTATGAGAAATATAAATAATCGTTTTGTCTTGAAAATGTTTCCTAAGTTGACCAATAATCTTTGTTTCTAACATTTCATCCACTTCTGAAAGAGCTTCATCTAAAATTATAATATTGGCTCTTTTAAGTAACCCTCTTGCTAAAACTATTCTTTGTTTCTCACCGCCGGATATAGTTTTGGAAGATGGATCAATTAAAGAATTAAAGCGCATTTCTTTTTTTGAAACTATCTCTTCAATTTCACACAAATCACAAATTGTTTGAAATTCATTTTCAGATATTTTCCTATTTAAGACAATATTATCTCTAATACTACCTGTAAATATCTCTTCATTTTGTCCAATATACAAAACACTATTTCTAATACTAGTCATATCCAAATCTTTTGTATTATTGTTTCCAATCATTATATTTCCTTTAGTAGGTTCCATTTCTTTATAAATAAGTTTACATATAGTAGATTTTCCTATACCTGAAGGACCATTTAATAAAACATGACTTCCTTTTTTTATTGTTAAATTACAATCATTTATTAAATAATCATAATTATTATAGGAATAACCTACATTACTAAAGACAATATCCCCTTGAACATCTATCACACTATTAGAATTAATTTTTTCTTCTTCTAATTCGATAAACTCTTCGATTTTCTTAAATGTTGCTTTTATATAATTATACTTTGGTAACATGTTTATAATATTTTTCACAGGATCTAAACAATATGAAATAATTATATTAAAAGTAAACAAATCAATTATAGCGAGTTTTTGAGAATAAACTAACCATAAGCCTAAAGAATTAATTAAAAATAGACATAATTCTAATAATGACTCTTTAACAAAATTACTTTTGTTAAAAAAATTAATAAACTCATAATTACTTAATAAATACTTTGATAGTTTATTTTCTATAACATTTAAAATAATATCTGAACAATTTAAGTTTTTAACACTTTCAAACATTTCAATTGCTTCAACTAAGAAACCATTAAAATCTGTTTGATAGCTGATATTAGCCATTATTTTTTTAAACATTATCTTGCTAACAATTATCCCAATTAAGGAATAAATAATTATAAATATTATTAATATCGCAAATAACTTTGTATTAATAGTTAATAAAATAATACCGGATATAAGTATCATTAATGAGTCCAATACAACTGTCACAAAAATATCAGAGAATAAGCTTTTTATATTTGATAAATCACTTACTCTAGTAATTATTTCCCCAGTAGTTCTACTCTTGATACTTTTTAAAGGAAGGAAAAAAAGATGCCGAATAAACTCTGGATAAATATAAGTATCAACCAAATTGCTTAAATGATTTTCATAATAAGATCGAACAAATAAAGACCAAACTTTAATAATAATTACTATCCCAAAGATTATAATAATTATTTTTAATAATAAAGAATTTTCTGTTAATAAAGCACTTGCTATTTTTAAATAATAGCTTGATATAATTAACAAAATAGTCCAAATCATACTAGTGGCTATCACTTTTTTAACAAGACTTTTTTCGTTTCTAATAATTTTGATAAATAAATCACTAATATGTATTTCTTTTTCCATTTTAATAATCTTTTCTCTTGGATATGCCATTATGAGATGTCCAGTCCACAATTCCGAAAAATACTTGATTGTCCATTTGATATCGCCAACACCTGGATCCATTATATATATTGTGTTTTTAGATATCTCCTTGATAACGACAAAATGTTCTAAACCATTTTTTAAAGACAAATGGGCAATGCAAGGAAACTTAACACTGGGCGATAATAAATCATTAACCAAAACTCCCACTGAATCAAATCCCCACTTTTTAAAGGCTTCAACTATATGATAAGCTGTTGTTCCGTTGATACTTGTGCAAGTATCTTCTCTTAATTTTTCCAACGAAACATAACCATCATAGTATTCAATTATCCACTCCATTGAGCAAACACCACAATCTTTTAAATCTCTTTGCAAAATAGGCTTTATTTTTTTCATCCTTTTCCTCCCTTCACTATTAATGTTTGCATGCTTGAGGTTAATTTCCTTTTTTTGAATGTAATTTTTTTTAAAAAAAATCATACTATTTATTAGACTAGGAGAAATAATAATGATAAATAAACAAAATCTATGGTTTGTAACTCTTTTTTCTTTAATTCTTATACTAGGACTTTATTATCTTAGTATTGGGGACGAAGCAGCCAAAGTTCTTAAAACTGAAAGTGATAATTTATCTAAAGAAGTAATTGAAATTAGTGAATCTGATGAATTGGTTGCATTGGAAGTAGAAAAAGAAGAAGAAAGAGAGACTCTATTAGAAGAATATCAAGATGTATTATTAAATTCTGAGACTTCTCTAGAAGAAAAGAATAAAGCATATGATGATATGCAAAAATTAAATGATAATTCTTCAGAAGAAAATAAAATTAAAATGACTATTAAGAATAAACACGGTTTAGATTCTTTTGTGAAAATAAAAGACAATACTATTAGTATTGTCATTGCCTCAAATAAACATGATAATTCTTTAGCTAATCAAATAATAAGAAGCGTTCAGGAATTATACACTGTAAATAAATATATAACTGTTAAATTTAATTAAAACTAAATTAATTATCTTTTTTATAATTAACTTCTTTTATATTATTAATATCATTAAATACTAAATCATAAGTTCCTGTTGAATCTTCTATTTTAACACTAAAGATGTTATTTTCTTCGACTATTATAACAATGGTTTTTTTATCTAAATTATATGTGTATTCTTTATCATTTTGAGTATATTCTATATCTAATATACTCTCTTTTATTTTATTTAAGTCTATGTTATCAGCATTAATACCATTATATATTTTAGAATTATCTATTTTATCTAAACCACCATTTTTAACTTCATAAGTCCAATTATTATCTATAAAGTATTCAAAATAATCACTATCAGTAGCATTCTCTTTTTTTATTGTTCTAAATCCATACTCTTTATTATTTCCATTAGAATCTAACATTTTAGTTCCAACATATGTATATTCTAAGTTTTTAATTCTAATAGTATATTCGTAACTATAATTATTGTTTATGTTATTTAAAATCTCTTCTAAAGATAAATCAGTTTTTTCTTCTTTCTCTTCTACCTCAGGACTAATAATTGGTTCTTTTTTCACTTGTGGAGATGTTCTAGCTATAACTACTAAAACCACAATAAATGCTATCCATAAACCAAATCTTATTAAAGCATTAAAACGATCATTATCCATTTAAATCACCCTTTTTGCCATTTAGATAATCTTTAATATTCATACTATTTTTACCTACTGGTTTAATAATATCTAAATAAATTATACCATCTAAACAACCGATTCCTAAAGAATTTTTGTCACAATATACTTTGTTTATTTCACTTTTTTTCTTTTCATAATGAGCCTTTATTATTTTTACCTCTTCATTTAAAATTGATGTTTTAACTAAAGGCCATGGACTAAATGCTTTAATTTTGTTAATTATATTTATTCCCTCATTATTAAAATCTAATTCTTCCATTTCTCTAGTTATCATTGGAGCATATGTTGCTTTTTCATTATCTTGTTTTATTCTTTTAACATTATTAGTTAATAAATCATTGAGATTTTTATCTAATAATTCTTTTCCTAATATACTTAATTTATCATGTAATATTCCTATATCATCACTATCTTCTATTTTATATTTAATAGTCCCAATAATATCACCAGTATCCATAGTTTCATCCATAAACATAAGAGTAATCCCTGTTTCTTTTTCTCCATTTATTAGAGCCCATTGCATTGGAGCAGCCCCTCTATAACTTGGAAGTAATGAAGCATGAATATTTATGCAACCATATTTGGGATAATCAATTAATTCTTTAGGAATTATTTTTCCATAAGCACAAGTTATAATAATATCAGGTTTATAATCTATAACTTTTTGATATTCTTTTTTTATAGAATCCGGAGTAAACACCGGAATATTATTATCTAAAGCTAATTTCTTTACAGGTGTAGGCGAAAGAATCTTTTTCCTTCCTACAGGAGCATCTTTTTTAGTTACAACTAAAACTACATTAGTTTTTTCAATTAGTAGTTTTAATGGCTCTAAAGCAAATTCTGGTGTTCCCATAAATACTACTCTTTTATCTTTCATATAATCACCTAGTTCTATTATAAATTAATTACATAAAAATAACTAGCAAAAAAATAATAACCGTTAAGGTTATTATTTTGCTTTTTCAATATCTACTAGGACTTTTATGCCATTAACAGATAATTCATTTTTTAAGTTATCTTTTTCAACTATATTAATTGCTAAAGTTTCTTTTTTAATATAATCTCCAAAATGATCAACTATTGGTTTAAATTCTAAACTACTATAATAAATATTTATTCTATCACTAATCTCAAATGAATTTTCTTTTCGCATGTTTTGAATCTTAGAAACGAATTCCCTAGCATGACCTTCATTTATTAAATCTTCAGTTAAATTAGTATTTAAAACTATAAATAGATTATTTAAAACTCCAACATTAAATCCTTCTTTAGAAGATATTTTAACTTCAAACATATCTTTAGTTATAGTAGTTCCGTTGAATACTACATTTTCTTTATTTAATTCATCTATATCTGAAGAACTTAAGAATTCTTCATATTCTTTTAATTTAGAACCGAATATACGCCCAACTACTTTGTAGTTTGGTTTAATAGTCATATTCATATACCTAGATAGATTATCTTCTTTAACTAACTTTTTAACATTTAATTCTTCTTCTATTAATGGTATTAAATCAGATATTTTATCATAGATATTTTTATCTATAATTGCTTCACTTAATGGAGTTCTAACTTTAATTTTAGATTCTTCTCTAACCATTCTTCCCATAGAAATTAAATTTCTAACATAATCCATTTTTTCTTCTAGTTTTAAATCTATCAATTTCTCATCAAATTTAGGAAAATTTGAAGTATGAACAGAATATTCTTTAGTTAGTTTTGTATATATTTCTTCAGAAATGTATGGAGTTATTGGAGCGATTATCTTTGATAATCCTACTAAAACTTCATAAGTAGTTATATAAACTGATTTTTTAGAATTATTCAATTCACTTCCCCAGAAACGATTACGGCATCTTCTAATATACCAATTAGATAAATCATCGGATACAAAGTTTGTTACATATTTAACTACTTTATTTAGATCGTATTCTTCATAACTATTGTAAACATTCTTTAATAAAGAATTGTATCTTGATAATAACCATTTATCAATTTCTTCCCTATCTTTAACTGCAATTTGACAATCTTTAATATCAATATTATCAGTAGTGGCATACATGCTGAAGAAATTATAAGTGTTTTTAAATGGATTAAAGAATTTAGAATGAACTTCTTTTATGCCTTCTTCATCAAACTTTAATGGTGTCCATACAGGGCTGGCATACATTAAATAGAATCTAACTTCATCTGCTCCATATTTAGTCATAATATCCACTGGATTAACAATGTTACCAAGTGATTTGCTCATTTTCTTGCCATTTTTATCTAGCATCATATCATTAACAACAACATTTTTAAATGAAGACTTACCACTTAATAGTGTAGATATTACTAGTAAAACATAGAACCATCCTCTAGTTTGATCTATTCCCTCGGCAATGAAATCTGCAGGAAATTGACTTTCAAATAACTCTTTATTTTCAAATGGATAATGGAATTGAGCATATGGCATTGCCCCTGAGTCAAACCAAACGTCCATAACATCTTTAACTCTTTCCATTGTTTTTCCACATTTAGAACACTTTATATGTAAATCATCTACATAAGGTCTATGTAATTCTATTTTTCTAACATCTATATCTTCAATTAGTCTTTCTTGTAATTCGTCTAATGAACCAATTGATTCAAAGTTTCCACATTCACAAGTCCAAATAGGAAGTGGACATCCCCAGTAACGATTACGAGAAATGCTCCAATCAATCATGTTATCCAACCAGTTACCAAAACGTTTTTCACCAACATATGCTGGGAACCAATTAATTTTATTGTTTTCTTTTATTATTTCTTCTTTTAATTTAGTATTTTTTACATACCAAGCTGGTTTAGCATAATAAATTAATGGTTCTTTACAACGCCAACAATGTGGATAATCATGAGTCATTTTAATCTTTTTGAATAATTTATCATTTTCTTTTAAATATTTAATAATATCTAATTCTAACTCTGAAGATGTAACAACTCTACCCTTCCAAGGACCTTCATTATATTTTCCATCTTTTCCAACTGGATTTATAAAAGTAATATCATTTTCACGACAAACACGATTGTCATCTTCACCATATGCAGGAGCTATGTGAACAATACCTGTTCCATCAGAATCTGTAACATAATTATCAGCAACTATTTCAAAAGATTTTCCTTCTACTTTAACAAAAGGTAATAATTGTTCATATTTTAATCCTACTAAGTCTTTGCCTTTATATTTATCTAAAACTTCATATTCATCTCCTAAAACAGAATTAGCTAGAGATGCTCCAACAATGAAGTTATAGCCCATTGATTGAACTTTTAAATATTCTAAACTTGGATTAACGCAAAGTGCCACATTTGCCATTAATGTCCAAGGTGTAGTTGTCCAAACAAGTACATAAGTATCTTCATTTACTAATTTAAATGGCACTATGACAGTATTTACAGAAACACTTTCATAACCTTGAGCTACTTCATTTGAAGAAAGTTCAGTTCCACAACGAGGACAATAAGGTAAAACCTTAGAGCCATGGTATATTAATCCTTTTTTATTTAATTCATTAATAATCCACCATTCAGATTCTATATAATCATTTGAGCATGTTACATAAGGATTATCACAATCAATGAATTGGCCCATCATATCAGTAACTTTATTTATTTCTCCAATATTGATTGCTGTTGCTTTATTACATTCTTTACAAAAGTTCTCTACTCCAAATTTTTCAATATCAGCCTTACTTGTAAAACCTAATTTCTTTTCTACATTAACTTCAATTGGTAATCCGTGGGTATCCAACCCAATCTTTCTTAAAACACGATATCCTTGCATTGTTTTATATTTACAAAAAGCATCTTTAATTGTTTTAGCAAATACGTGGTGGATACCTGGAGCTGCATTAGCATAAATTGGTCCATCATAAAACACCCAATTATCATTATCTTTTCGGTTCTCAATACATTTATCTAATATATTTTCTTTTTGCCATCTTTCGCGAATGTCTTTTTCTACTAAATGAACTTCTCTTCCATCTAGACTTTCAAAATTTTTCATAAATCACCCTTCTAAAAATTAAAAAAATTCATAACTTAAGGACGAGTAAACCCGTGGTACCACCTTAATTCATGAATTATTCATCTCTATATGTTAACGCCATCAACGAATTATTTTACTATATTTCAAATAATTAGCTCCCAAGTGATATAAATTAAACATCATTTATTAGTTTTCACCAATCACTAACTCTCTTAAAACTATTTTAATTTACTTGTCTTGTTCCGCCTTAAAAATTACATTATCAATTATATGCAAAAATATTATTTAAGTCAACTAGGAATTATTCTTATTTTGTGATAAACTTATAATAAGTGAGGGATTAGTGTGAAAGATAATATTTTTCGTGAATACGACATTAGAGGCAAATATCCAGATGAGATTAATGAAGAAGTAGCATATAAGCTTGGTTTAGGTTATGGCTCTTTTCTACAAGAATTCTTAGGCCAAGATGCTTGTGTTCTTTCTCATGATAACCGTTTATCAAGTCCAAGTTTACATGATAGCATGGTAAAAGGTCTATTAGAAACCGGTATTAATGTTATTGATTATGGCCTAACTACTACCCCAATGAATTACTACGCTCGTCATATTAATGATTTATTTGGTGTTATGATTACAGCAAGCCATAATCCCAAGGATGATAATGGATTTAAATTTTCTTTTGATAAATACGCAAATGCTAGAGGAATGATGATTCAAGATTTAAAAAGATATATTGAAAAGGGCGAATTTAAAGATGGAAAAGGAAGTATTGAACATAGAGATATTAGAAATGAGTATATAGAATATGTTATTAATACTTTAAAGTTTGGTAAAAAAAGAATTAAAGTTGTTTTAGATCCTGCTAATGGAGTTACCACTACTATAGCAAGAGATATTTATGAAAAATTAAATATAGATTTAACAATTATTAATGAGAAAAGCGATGGTTCTTTTCCTAATCACCACCCTGATCCAAGTATTGAAAGTAATTTAGATCAATTAAAAGCCAAAGTTTTAGAAATACACGCTGATTTAGGTATTGGTTTTGATGGTGATGGCGATAGAATTGGCATAGTAGATGAAAAAGGAAATCGAGTTGCAATCGAAGATTATGGAATAATTATCCTTAGGAATATTATTGATAAAGTAAAAAATAGATCATTTCTATATGATGCTAAATCTTCTGATTCTTTTAAAGATGAGGTTTTAAGGTTAGGAGGAATACCAGTTATATGTAGAACTGGATCAAGTTATACTCAAGAAAAAGTTTTAAAAGATAATATTCCATTGGGAATCCAATATGTTGGCCACATTTCTTTAAATGATAGATTATTTTCAACAGAAAGTGCAATGTATTCTTCCCTAAGATTAATTGAAATACTTTCTAAAACAGATAAAACATTAAGTGAACTTGTGCAAACTATTCCCCATTATTTAAATTCTCCAGAAGAAAAGTTTGCATCCCCAGATACTAAAAAATATGAAGTTATTGAAAACATTAAAAAATACTGTTTGAATAATAATTATAAGATAATGGAAATAGATGGTTTAAGAGTTATGTTTAAAGATTCTTGGGCATACGTTAGATGTAGTAATACTGGTCCAAATATTACTCTTAGATGTGAAGCTAAAAATCAAAATGATTTAGATAATTTAGTGAAATTATTCACTACTCTAATAAATTTATTTAATAAATAAAAATACTTGCAAACAAGTATTTTTTTATTTTTAAATGTGTGTTAGAATATCAACTCAGAGGTATTTGGTATGAAAAATAGACAAATTATGGAAGATATGTTGAGGATATATGGAAATCCTAAAACTGATTGGATGGGATATAAAATTACTCAAAAGAATTATGTTTCCTATCATCATATATTAGAAAAAAGAAATGGGGGCATTGAATCTGTAGATAATGGCGCTATTCTATCCAGAACTAGTCATAAACTTTTACATAAAATAGAACAAATTAATTATGATTTATATCTAGAGTGGCAATTGCTTTTCTTGGAGATAAATCATTATCGAAAGCCTTTAGATAGTGAATTAATTGGTAAAATTGGTCATTTAAAAAGAGAGACTAAAGAATTCTTTATCTCTCTTAACTTACCGAATCGTCATAAGTTTATTGTATAATAGATTCTAAAGCTAAAGTAATCATATCATTTAAACTACTTTGTCTTTCTTCACCACTTAGAACTACATCACTAAATTTAGAATCAACTGCAGTTAAAATACATGATGCTTCACGATTGAAATGTTTAGCTATATGAAACAAACCATATGCTTCCATTTCTTCCCCAATAACTTTTAAGTCTTTAGGCATTCTATCTAGAACTCTATCATAATCTATATATGGTCCAAAAACATCCATTGTTGTTACATCTCCAACATGTATCTTAAGACCTAGTTCTTTACTTTTCGCATAAATAATATCATTTAATTCTTTAGATGGATATGTAATATGACCTTCATAATTATCAAAAGTCCAAGCGAAGTTAGATTCGCTATAGGCTTTTTCAGCAAGTATTAATTCTGGAACATTAACTTCAGGACTAACTACTCCACAAGTTCCTATTCTGATTATTTTTTTAACATTGAAATAATGGTATAGTTCCCAAGAATAAATTCCCATACTAGGCATTCCCATGCCTGAACCAATAACTGATACTTTTACTCCTTTATAAATTCCAGTATAACCTAACATATTTCTTAAATTACATACTTCTTTAGCGTCAGTTAAGAAGTTTTCAGCAATGTATTTAGCTCTTAAAGGATCTCCTGGCATTAAAACAAGTTCAGCAATACTTCCTTTTTCTGCATTAATATGAATTGGATCTTCTCCAACAAACATAAAACCACTCTCCTATCTATAATTCTAACAAAAAAATATCTATATTAGATATTTTTTTAATTTTATTTACTTTTATTTACACTATTATTAAATTAGGATTATTAAAATCTTTAGATGCTGTCTTAACAAATATTTCACTACCTATTATATCTACAGAAGAATCTACATATCTATTATAATTAGCACTATAATCAATATTAATCTTAACATCTAAATTATATTCACCATATATATCATTAGATTTATTTACTAAATATGTAATTGTGCCAGCATTATCCTCATTAATAAATAGAATATAATCTCCTCTGTAACTAACTATATCATGAACTATTTTTAAAACACTTAATATATCTCCTTCAGTTATAATGATATGACTAGTTAATTCTTTAGATAATAAAGAATTAACATTAGTAAACTCCAAATAATTAATAATATCTTCGGTAGTCATATCTAATCCCAAAGTATTATCCGCCTTAACTAATAAATCAAAAGCTTCTCTATCATTATTAATACATTCTAATAATCTTATAAACATACCATTATTAATCATCTAAAGACTCACTCCTCAAACTATTAATAAAACTAATGGCATCATCTATTCTATAACTACCATTTATTTCTTTATATAGATTCTTTTGCCAATTATCTATTGATGTATGAAATATTCTTTTCATCCCCATATCTGGAAATTTTTTCATATATTCTATTAAATCTATTTTTGCCATCTTACTCATTTCCATAAAATGATCTATTGTCATTACATAAGTAGCATTGTTAACAGATGGTATTAATTCATTTTCATTTTCCCAAAACTTTTCTAGTATTACTTTTCCATTTGGATAAATAAAAGCATAATAATTAGAAAATGATGATTTACCTTTAATTGGCTTGCCAATGAATCCTGAATGTTCCATTATTTCTATTCTTAAATTAACATCATTTACACTTATTACTTTTTTATCTCTTTGAACTGAGGATTCTCTATTATCACTTTTCTTAATACCTTCTCCTGCTGGTAAAAATTCCCAATTCACTTTAATATCATCATCATATATTTTCTCTATTTTTTCTATTAAATCAATATTTTTATAATAATCACTGTTATCTACAGTTGGCAAAATCACTTCTTTTTCTTCTGGATGTCTTTGTTTCATTTCTAAATATCTACGTTCTAATTCTCTTTGACTTATTCTTTCTTTTTTGCCATCTTTCCATTCATAAAGAACAGTTGGATTATATCTTTTATCTTCTTTATAAACTTCTTGAACTTTCAGAAAATATTCTCTTAAATAATTAAAATTATTAGCTAATTTTTTATTTCTTTTTTCCGATTCTAGATTATGTTCATATATAATTACTCCAAATAATAGATAAAATCTATCTGGATCAAAACATTTGTATAATTCAGAAACATCCAAGTTTCTATCAAAATAATCTTCTAGTTTTAATAAGCCAGTTTGGAAATCATCTATGATATCATATAATTTTTTTATGTATTGAGAAAAATCAACACTTAAATTGTGTTGCTCATAATCTTTCAAAGCTACATCATAATAGGAAGATTGAATTTGATTATCTAATATATCTTTAATAATCTCTTTTTTATGACGCATGGCCTCAGAATAGAACGAGTTTAATGCTTCATAATTATCGTCTAGATGTTCTGCTAAGTTTCTTATCATCATTCTATGTTCTTCATTAGTTTTTCCATGCCTATCTATTTCATCATTCAATAAACCTTCTAAAGCCATAAAAAACTTAACTTTATTAAAATTAAGATTTCTACCAATACGATTATTGTTATTATTTGATAAAAATTCTAAAAAATAATTAGATGAACTAATAAAACCATTTTCTAAAATGCTCAAATATTTGAATGTTTTATTTAATTCTGCATAGTATTTGGCATAGTATTCTTGAAATAAATTTTTACCATCTTGTTTTATGGCATTCTTAGCTAAATTTTCAGCTTTAAAGGTCCAAATACCCGGATAAGATGGGATTGGGTCGAAAACCATGTCATAAGTATCATTAATATATTTTTCTATAGCCATCTTATCACCTTCTATTCTTTTTTTATTATATCATTTTTTGTTTAAATCATAAATGATTATTATATTCTTTTTTTATCCATGTCATTAATACTCTAACTATGTAATCAATTTCTTTAGAATTTAATTCTTTATTTTTAGGTATATGATGCCATTTATATAAACACTCTCTACAACAGCAAGCACATGCATGTTGAGATATAAATACAGGATGGCCTTTTGTGGGCGTTTGCTTGCCATCATTGGGAGGATTTTCGGGAGCAATTCTTGATTTAATAAAATCATAAGCATGTTTTTCTATAACATTTAATCCTTTATCTTTTATATACTCTATATCTTTATCTTTTAATTTAAAACTACTTCTAAATTTAGATTTAGATAATTTTAATAATATATTATCTATATTGTTCATCTACTACATCCTCATATGTTTTTGAAATAAAATCTTTTGTTAAACCATAACCATACCTATAATGAGTTTCTTCATATTCTTTGGTATATTTATCTAAAGGAATTAATTTAAAATTATTTAAATCTTTATCAAAATAATTAACTATAATATTTGTTTTAATATTATTTATACTAATACTATCTTTATTCTTATCTATGGTTAAAGTTGATAATAAACCGAATTGATAAGCATTATCAAAAGTTTCTTGTCCCTTAGGAGTTCTAGCTATATCATCATCCTGAGAAGTAAAATTACCCATAGAGTAAAAAACTATGGTTTTATTATTAATAAACTCCACTGGCTGAATTGAGTGGGAATGACTTCCTAATATTATATCTACTCCTAGTTCACTTAAGAATAAAGCTATATCTTTTTGCTCTTGAGTTGGTTTAAAGGTGAATTCATTCCCCCAGTGAATAATAACTAAAACTATATCACTTTTTTCTTTTAATTCTTTAATCTCTTCTTTTATTTTATCTTTATATATTTCTTTAGAATTAATATCTTTATAATAATTAATAAGTTCTATATTATCTCCTTGGGGTTTTTGATTAGTGCCATAAGTCCAAGAGGTAATACCTATTTTAATTCCTTCTATATCCAAAATATTAAAGCTATTAGAATCTTCTTTTTTATGAGTTCCAATTGGAACTATGTCACTTTTATTTCTAAAGTAATCTAAAGTAGAATAGACACCATCAGTTCCTCGATCATACGCATGATTATTAGCAGTTCCTAAAACTTCAAAATCTAAAGAACTAACTAAATCCCCTATGTATTCTGGAGCACAAAAGTTATAGCCATCTCCACTTACTTTTAAATTTTCATTTCCTATAACTACTTCCATATTACCTATGGATAAGTTATCTTCTTTAAAATAATCTTTAACTAAACTAAAATATACATTTTTATCATAGCCTTTATTCACTGCATTATAAAATGGAGATTCAAAGAGCAAATCTCCTACTAAAGTTAGTTTAATACTTTTTTTAGCTTCTTTAATTTCTTTTTTTTCTAAATCTGTGATATCTTTAATCTTTGAATCTTTAGGTTTTAAAAGCCAACAAAAACCAAGGCATATAACAATTATTATTATTAATATTTTAAACTTCTTTTTTAGTTTCATTATAACTCCTTGGCTTCCTATATATTTATTTTTTTGCTTTTATATTTCTAGAACTGTGGCATATACTTTTGTATATGCTCTTCTGAGATTCATCTATGGAAGAATTATTTCTTTCAATGTTATACTCATATGGATTTAATAATTCTTTTATTCTATATCTATTATCCTCATTAGATAAATCTATTCCTTTATTATTTAACATAATATCACCATTATTATTATGGTTTGCTTATGCTTAATAATACTTATAATAAATCACTATAGTTTGTTTCTTTACTAGTTATCTTAATTGTATTTTTATTCTTTATAGCTCTATAAATCATATCTTCATAGGGAATTAATGATTCATATTCTTCACATTTGCTTTTCTCTGGATTAATCACTGGATGTTTTGGAACAAATATAGTGCAACAATCTTCATAAGGTAATATGCTTGTTTCATAAGCATTAATATCTTTTGATAGAGATATTATTTCTAATTTGTCAAAACACGCTAGGGGTCTTATTACCGGAATATTAACTACTGAATTAATTGCGTTCATACTTGTTAATGTTTGACTTGCAACTTGACCAATAGATTCTCCATTAACTATTATTTTACAATTATTTCTAGAAGCAATAATTGCACTTATACGATACATCATTCTTCTCATAATGGTTATTAAATAATCATTAGGTATATTTTTATATATATTCTCTTGTATTTCAGTAAAATTAATAATATGTAGTTTAATATCACTATTATAACTGGCTAATAATTTAGCTAGAGATTTAACTTTATTTAAGGCAGCCTCGCTTGTATGTGGAGGACTTTCAAAATAAATGGCTTCTAATTTTATTCCCCTTTTCATAGCTAAATAACCCGCAACTGGAGAATCTATTCCTCCACTAAGCATAAGAAGCCCTTTACCTAGAGTTCCTACTGGATATCCACCTAAACCTTTTATACTATCAAAGAATAATAAAACTTCTTTTTTTCTAATTTCTATATTAACCACTAATTCTGGATTATTAACATCTACTTTTATATTAGAAATATTCTTTAAAATATGAGCTCCTAAATCTTTTCTTAATTGCATTCCATCTATTGGATAATCCTTATCACTTCTTTTAACTTCAACTTTAAAAGTAGAAAATGTTTTATTCTTTAATAACTCAATAATATTTTGCTTTATTATATTAAGATCTTTATTATCGAGTTTATACGCTAACACAATTTCATGAATACCAAAAATGGTTTTTAATTTGTTAATGATAGAATCAAAGTCTTGATTCTTTGGAACAATAAACATTCTTCCGTAATCATAATTAATTTCTACATCATTTTCTAATACTTTTTTAATATCATCATTTAAAGTTTTTATAAAAAATGAACGATTATCTTTTTTAGTAGATAGTTCACCATACTTTAAAAAGATTAATTTTTGCATAAAATCACCCACTAATCAAATTTATTTAAGCTTTCATATTCTAACTCAAAAACTTCTAAAAATCTATTTATTTCTAAAATAGTCGTTAAATGGGATAAGCTTATACGCATAGTTCTTTTACTTCTTTCTAAATCGTTATATATAGCCATAACTGCATTAGAAATTTCATTACTCTTATTCACATTAATATATATTTCTTTATCTGATAAATGGGCTGAAATCATTTCTGCCGACACTTTATCAAAACTTACATTTAAAATATGTGGTATTGAGTATTTTGTTTTATTTATTTTTAAATTAGGCATTTTTTCTAATTTTTCAACAATTCTATCATTCAATAAAGATATATATCTTTCTCTTTTATCTAAATCCTTTAAAGAAGCTTTTAATGCACTAGCCATACTAACAATTAAAGGCAATGCAGGCATTCCTGGTTTATAATAATTGTTCTTATTACCATAAATTATTGGGGTGATTTTAACAGTATCATTTTTATATAAAAAACCAATGCCTTTAGGCCCATAGAATTTATGTGCTGAAACACTTCCTAAATCAACATCCCGGAAATTAATACTAGTTTTTCCTATAGCTTGAGATAAATCAGAGTGAAATAAAGTTAATTCGTTTTCTTTTTTTATTATTTGTCTTAACATCTTTAATGGTTGACGTATTCCTGTTTCAGAATTAACTGCACAAATACTAACTAGTATTGTATCTTCTCTTAATTTGCTTTTTAAATCATCAAAACTAATTAAACCATCACCATCATTATCAACATAGCTAATCTCAAAACCTATACTTTCTAAATAATTACAAATTTCATAAATAGATGGATGCTCTAATTTAGATACAATAATATGTTTCCCTCTTTTGTGATTAGCCAAAGCTGCTCCAATAATTGCCATATTATTTGCTTCAGTAGCTCCACTTGTATAGATTATTTCCCTATCCATTATATTAAATAGGTCACTTATTTCTTTAGTTGTTTCATTCAATTTATTCTTAGCAAGATATCCTATTCCATTATTTGATGAAATAGATCCAATATATTCTTTGGCATTCTTAGTATAAGCATCTAAAGCCTCTAAAGACATTGGTGTAGTTCCCGCATAATCAAGATAAATCATATTATCACAACCTTAGGATAATTATACCATGTTATAGATATTTATTAAATATAAAAGAAGATAACTTCTCAGTTATCTTCTAAGGTTTTTGCTATTTACTTATACTCTTCTAGTAATCTTTTATGAATTCCAGGTTCAATAATATTAATAGCATTAATAGCATTTTCTAAAGACTGTTTGAAATTTCCTTTATAGAAAGATGTCTCAGCTTTAGCCAATCCTAAATCCACTTCTTTATTACTAACCCTATACCTATTCCCATAAACTATTGCAGTTTCAGCCATTTTTGCTGTTTTAATTGTCTCATTTATCGTATTATAAACTTTCAATACTAAATCTCTGGCAGTATCTACTCTCAAATTTAATGTTCTTATTGAGATAGGCCTTTTATCTAATTCCTTAATCATTTCATTAATAGCTAAGGTTGCTTCAGATAATTCCACAAAATAGTTTTTGGGAACAACCGGCAATTTATAACTACGAACCTTTTCTTTAGCTTGTAATAAAATATCTTTTATTTCATCTAGTTGATCTCTAGCTCTTAATTCATCTTCTTTTAAACTTCCTAAAGTTCTCAAAGCATTATTTAATTTTTCTTCGGATTTAGTTAATTTATTATTAATTATTTCCATTTCTTTAGATAATTTTGAATATGCCAGAAGTTTACTTCTTTCCATTTCTACGACGTGATCATAACTTGCTCTAATACTAGAAAACTCTTCTTTTATTTCAGTAATTACACTAGTTTCATCATCAGTTAAATCATAACTATACTTTATATCATCTAATTTTCTATATAATTCATTATTAATCTTCTCCAATTTACTAACTTTTAATAAAATGCTTCTTTTATAATCTTCATAAGTTTTTTTAGTAACTCTTTCTTTATCAAAATCATTGTATAAAGAATCATAATAATCTAACATAGTTTTCAACTCAAAAACAGAATCTACTACATTTAAAACATTTAATCTACTAAATATATCTTGAATCTTTTTGTTTGTTTCTTCAATATTATATTCAATATTTAAATATTCTAGATTATATCCTTCTAATTTCATCTTATGATAAATATTATCTATATCAGCTATTCTTTTTGGTATTAATACATTACCTAAATTAACTATTGTTTTAGTCTCATTAATAACCACTTTTAAATTTCCAATTATATCGTCTATAGCTTTGACTATTTTACCAACTTCTAAATATTCATTTTTGTCCATTGCATCTTCAAATGCCACAAAAAGTTTATCAACATTTTCAAATTGAAGTTCTATTGGTTTTTTAATCATTTCAAAATCATTTATATTAGTCTTATATAAATTAACTATCTCTCTATAGTCTGCTTTTAATTTTATAATTGTTTCTCTATTTCTTTCTTCAGATAAAGTAATTTCTTTTATTTCATCAAGCAAAAAATCAGCCTTTGTTTTTAAATAATTTATATCTAATTCTACATCAACTAATTTTTTCTTTAATGTTCCGTATTCTCTTTCATTATAATCATTTTGTAAATCAATTATTTCATCAGTTATTTTTGGTAATTCTTCATCTCTGATACTATTAAATCTATTTTGCCAACTATTGTATCTCTTTTTTAATTCTTCATTATTAACTAAAGCCTCAACTTTATTTAATTCAGATAATATATTACTAGAGATAATTAAGTTTTTATCTCTTTCTAATTCATTTATTTCGTTAGTAATCTTCTTTTTAAACTTTTTGTTCATGATTACTAAAACTACTACAACGACAACCATTGTAAGAATATAATAGCCAACAGCAATAAGTAAGAAAGTTGTTCTTGTCATAGCATCACCTTACCTTAACATTGTAACATAAAATCTAATATTTTAGAATACGGGAATTAAGAAATTATTAATTTTTTTCAAAAAACAATTGCGCGATTACAAAAAGATATCTATAATTAAAGAGAGCCTAATAGTTCTCAAACGAATTATTAGTTTTTTTATTGGAGGTGAAAAAATGACTAAGTATGTATTCGTTACTGGAGGCGTAGTTTCGGGATTAGGCAAAGGAATTACTGCATCTAGCGTTGGTCTACTATTGAAATCGAGGGGATACAAAGTTTTTATGCAAAAATTTGATCCTTATTTTAACTTGGACCCTGGAACTATGAACCCTATTCAACATGGTGAAGTATTTGTTACTTATGATGGTTGTGAAACTGATTTGGATTTAGGTCACTACGAAAGATTTATTGATGAAGAATTAAACTACTCATCAAATATTACAAGTGGGAAGATTTATAAATCAGTTTTAGAAAAAGAAAGAAAAGGAGATTATTTAGGGGCTACAGTGCAAATGGTTCCCCATATTACAAATGAAATAAAACATAAAATATATGAGGCAGGCCATAGTAGTTCTGCTGATATAGTTATTACAGAAATTGGTGGAACCGTTGGGGATATTGAGTCAGAAAGTTTTATTGAAGCATTAAGACAAATAAGATATGAGTTAGGCCCTAATAATACATTCTTTATCCATTGCACTCTCATCCCATATATATTTGGATCTGGTGAACTAAAAACTAAGCCAACTCAAAATAGTGTTAAAGATTTGAGAAATCGGGGAATTACACCTGATGCTTTAGTATGTCGTGCTCCTTTTGAAACAAGTAAAAGTATTAAAGAAAAGTTATCGCTATACTGTTCTATTCCAACTAAAAATATTATAGATTCTGTAGATGTTAATAATATTTATCAAATACCTATGAATTACTATAATCAAAAAATAGATGAAACAATCCTAGAGCAATTTGGTTTAGATATTAAAAAAATTAATTTAAAAGATTGGGAAAAATTAGTTGAAACAGTAGATAATTTAAAAGAAGAAATGGAAATTGCCCTCGTTGGGAAATATGTTGAATTACATGATGCTTATATTTCTGTTTCTGAAGCTCTAAAACATGCTGGTTATAAAATAAATAAAAGAATTATTATTAATTGGATTAATTCTGAAGATTTAGAAAAAGATAATGTTAATCTAAAAGAAATATTTAAGAACTCTAAAGGAATAATAGTTCCAGGTGGTTTTGGGTCTAGAGGTATAGAAGGAAAAATTAAAGCAATTAATTATGCTAGAATTAATAAAATCCCTTTCTTGGGACTATGTCTAGGAATGCAATTAACTGTTATTGAATTTGCTAGAAATGTATGCAATATAGAGGATGCTAACTCTACTGAGTTTAATCCATTATGTAAAAATCCTATCATTGATTTAATGGCTGATCAAAAGGCTATAATAAATATGGGAGGAACTCTAAGGTTAGGAAATTATGAATGTTCTATTCTTAAGAATACTTTAGCTTATAAAGATTATAAGCAAGACATCATTTTAGAACGACATAGACATCGTTATGAATTTAATAATAATTATAAAGAAGAATTAGAAAAGAATGGTTTAGTATTTTCGGGAATTAATGAGAAATCTAATTTAGTAGAAATAGTAGAATTACCAAGTCATCCTCACTTTATTGCTTGTCAATTTCATCCTGAATTTAAAAGTAGACCTACTAAACCTCATCCTTTATTTATGAGTTTTATTACTGCTGCTAATAAGAATTAAAAAGAAAGTGTTAATCAACACTTTCTTTTAATTTTAATATTTGTTTATTATAGTCATCACTCATACATACATATGAACCACTTACAATAATATCTAGAGGGTAATCTTTAAGTATAGTTATGACTTCTTCGTTAACTCCTCCATCAATTCCTATTGTTTTATTTTTATCTTTTATATAATCTATTTTATTTAATACTTCTTTGATAAAAGATTGCCCTCCTTTACCTGGGTAAACACTCATTATTAGAATATAATCTATAACATCTAAATAATTATCTAACTCTTTTATATCTTCATTGGGGTTTATAGCTATTCCAGCATTAATATTATATTCTTTAATCATATTAATAGTTTCTAACATATTTTGAGAACTATTTAAGTGAATTGTTATATTTAATGGTTTTAACTTAGCTAATTTATCAATATATATTTCAGGACTATTAACCATTAAATGAATATCTAATGGTTTTGTAGTTCCTTTTAAATCATCTATAACTTCATCAATATTAAAGTTCTTTTCGGGAACATATTCTCCATCCATTAAATCAACATGAATATAATCCGCTAAACTATTATCTATTTTTTCTATTGTTTCTTTTTTACTCAATATACTTTTTAAATAACTTACAGCAATCATTTTAACTCCTCAATAAAACTTAGGTAACTATTATATCTTGATTCTAAAATATAACCTTCATTTTTCTTTTGAATAACTTGACAACCCTTTTCTTTAACATGGGAACAATTATTCCATTGGCATTTTAATCTTTTAAATTCATTAAAACTATTCTTTATTTCATCCAAAGAATATGAAGATATATCTATTGCTGAGAATCCTGGAGTATCTATAATATTAAAATCATTCAAATTATAGATTTCTACTATTCTAGTAGTATGTACTCCTCTTCCTAAAGAAGTAGATATTTCTTTAGTTTCCAAATTCAATTTCTTATCAAATCTATTAATTAATGTAGATTTGCCTGCCCCAGTTTGGCCACATACAGTAACCAATTTTTTCTTAATATATTTTTTTAATTTATTAATCTTTTTATTGTTAAATACCCTTATACCTATACTTTCATAGTATTTAGTAAGTTTATTTATTTCTTTTAATTCTTTTTTAGAGGCTAAATCTAATTTAGTCCAAACAATCACTGGTTCTATCTTATTTATAGTTATTATACTAATTAATTTATCCAATAGAGTTAAACTAAGATTCGGAGATTTTATACTAGTTATAATTAAAGCAATATCTATGTTAGCCACTGGTGGTCTTAACAAATAATTCTTTCTTTCTAAAACATTTTCAATTACTTTATCTTCAGTATTAATCTCAACTTTATCACCCACGACTGGAGTAATTTTATTATTACGAAACTTTCCCCTAGCTGAACAATCATAATATATATTATCATCAACTAAAACAGTATAAGTTCCACTATTAATTTTGGTTATTATTCCTTTTGTTAACAATTTCCAAGTTCCCTATCTTCTTCAGTACAAGCAACGTCTGTATCAGTTTCTCCATCTAAAACGTCATATTTATATACATAAATTTTAAATGTAGCACCTTTTTTAACTATACTTCCTGCTTCTCTACTTTGTCTAAAGATTTTACCATCTAAACTCTTATCATCTGTAGATTGTTCTACTACATCAAATAATACTTCATTATCTTCACAGAATGTTTCAACATCTGAAACCGCAAATGTTCCATCAGTAAAATCAGGATACGCAGTTCCAACTTTAGCTACATATAAAGTTATACTTTCGCCCTTTTTCAAGCTTCCACCTGGTTCAACAGATTGTTTAACTATTTGATCATCTTTAAATTCACTATCACTATCTAAAGCTTCTTCGGTATAGTTTACCACTAAGCCTCTAGCTTCTAAAGCACCTTTAACTTCGGGATAATTCTTTCCAGTATAATCCTCAATAGTTATAGTTGCATCACCTGTTGAAACATATATTTTTATTTCTGAACCTTTCTTTTTATCAATTCCAGCATAAGGATAAGTTTGAACTACTTTGCCAACCTCTATTTCTTTAGATGACATACCTTCTTGCTTATCTGCAACTTTAAATCCAGCGTCTTTTAATATTTTAATTGCACTTGCTAAATCTTTTCCAGCAACATCTGGAATAGAAACTGTTCCTGTTTTACTAGTTAACATTATAAGAACAAATACTAAAGTAACTACAATAACTAAACCTGTAAATACAGACGCCAATCTAATTAATGTTTTATTTTGCTTTTTCAATTCATCACCTGTAATCTTCTTAGCAATAACTTCTTCATCTTTCTTACTTGCTTTATCTTCTTTTTTCTTACTATCAGTATTAATTTGTTTTATCATTTTTGTATCATCAGATATCTCTTGATACTTTAATTTAATCTTAGGTTCATTTACTCTAACAGGATCTAAGCATGTTTTTAAATCTTCATGCATTTCTCTGGCATCAGCATATCTATTTTTAGGATTTTTTGCTGTTGCTTTTATAATAATATTCTCAACACTTTGAGGAATATTAGGTAATTCTTCTCTAATACTTGGTAGAGGTTCTTTTAAATGCTTCAAAGCTATTTCTACAGCATTTTCTCCCTTAAATGGCAATTTACCTGTTAATAATTCATAGAATAATATTCCGATTGAATATATATCACTTTGTAAAGTTGCACCTTTACCATTAGCTTGCTCTGGTGGTAAATAATGAACTGATCCCATTACCGAATTAGTTTGAGTTAATTGAGTTGAATTCATAGCCATAGCTATTCCAAAATCAGTTATTTTTACTAATCCATTTTCTAAAATCATAATATTTTGAGGTTTAATATCTCTATGAATAATATAAGAATCGTGTGCAACTGATAAACCATCAGTTATTTGAGAAACTATATCTACTGCTTCTGATACTGTTAAATGACCTCTTTTTTTCAACAGTTGCTTAAGATGTTTTCCCTCAATATATTCCATAACAATATAATATTCACCATTATCTTCACCTACATCATAAACTTCAACTATATTAGGATTTGATAGTGATGAAGCTGCCAAGGCTTCTCTTTGGAATCTTCTAACAAACTTTTCATCATTTGCTAAATCGCCTCTTAAAACTTTAATTGCGACATTTCTATCTAAAATAGTGTCATATGCCATAAAAACATTAGCCATTCCACCTTCGCCGATGCTCTTTATAACTTGATAGCGATCACTAATCTTTTGCCCTTTCATTATCATTATTATTCACCATTCCTTGTAAGATATGCGATTGAAATATTATCGCTTCCACCCCTGGCATTACATTTCATAATCAATTTCTTTACTTTTTCTTCTGATTCTAACTCTGGATCAACCAAAACTCTTTCTATTTGATCTTCTGTTAACATGTTAGTTAATCCGTCACTACATAATAGTATTGCATCACTTTCCATATCAACATCAAATATATCTAATTCTGCTTTTTCTGAAGCTCCTAGTGCTTTCATTAAAACATTCTTCTTAGGATGAATCTTTGCTTCATCCTCAGTTAAATTACCAGCATCTACTAATAAATTAACTAAAGTATGATCATGAGTAACTTTATGTAATTTATTATTCTTGATTACAAATCCAGATGAATCGCCAATATTACCAAATATTAAATATTCTTTTGTTAATAACGCTACCACAATGGTTGTTCCTAATCCTTTTGAATCAATATTTTTTTCTCCATATTCTAATATCTCTTGATTAATTTCATTAATATTATCATTTAACCAATTTACGGCATCTAATTTAGTTCCCATGCTAGGGGTTTCATTAAATCTTTTTCCAAGATGAGAAACTACAATACTAGAAGCAACTTCCCCTTTTCTGTGTCCACCCATTCCATCGGCAACAACAAGAAGGAACTCGTCGCTAGCATTCTTTAAAATTGTAACACTATCTTCATTATGACTTCGAACTCTCCCTGAATCTGTCATATAACATGCCTTCATAATTACACCTCTTTACTTCTTAGTTGACCACAAGCAGCACTAATGGAACTACCAAACTCTCTTCTGACAGTAGCATTAATACCATTTTTTAATAATGCGTCTTTAAATTCATTAATTCTCTTACTCTTTTTATATTCTATGTTATTTGTTTCATTGTATGGTATTAGATTAACATAAACATTTAAACCTTTTAGTAATTTTGCTAATTCTAATGCATTATCTATATAATCATTTACCATATTAAGCATAACATATTCAATAGTAACTCGTCTATTAGTTTTAGAAATATATCTCTTAATTGCTTCAATTACTTGACTTATATTATACACTTTATTTATAGGCATTATTTTGTTTCTAATCTCATCATTTGGCGCATGCAAAGAAATTGCTAAGTTTACTTGCAAATCTAAATTGCTAAACTCATCTATTTTAGGAACAATACCACAAGTAGATACTGTTATATGCCTAGCGCCTATTGCTAATCCCTTAGGGTGATTTATAATTTTAATAAAATCTATTACATTATCATAATTATCAAATGGTTCTCCTATACCCATTATAACTACACTACTTATTTTCTTTTTTATATCTTCTTCAATTAGTATTATTTGTTCAACCATTTCATAAGTTTCTAGATTACGAACCTTTTTTAATCTACCACTTTCGCAAAACTTACATCCCATGGGACATCCAACTTGACTAGAAACGCAAACAGATAGACCATAATCATGCTCCATTAATACAGATTCGATATAATTGCCATCTTCTAATTCAAATAAATATTTACTAACTAAATCTCCAGTTTCTTTTCTTTTTACTTTTATAAAATTAGTTCTAAAATCACTTTTTAATTTATCTCTAATATCTTTCTTTATATTAGTCCAATTGTCTATATTATTTTCTTTATGAATATATAACCATTCAAAAACTTGAAGAGCTTTAAACTTTTTTTCTTCAATACTTAAAAAATAATCTTCTAGATCTTCAATTTTTAAACCCAATATATTTCTCATACTATAATTTTACTATAAAAATTAGATTTTGGCATTATAAAATCTATATTAAAACACCATTTATTGAATCTAATCATAAAATATTATGATAGGAAAGGAAGATTTAATGACTAAGGGGATATTAACTTTAAGAGAACGCGAAGTGTTCGAACTATTAGTATTAAATAAAAATACTAAGGAAATAGCTAAACAATTGGGTATTAGTGAAAAGACTGTTAGAAATCATATTTCGAACACTATGCAAAAGTTAGAAGTTCAATCGCGTTCTCAAGCTGTTGTTGAATTAATTAAGTTAGGTGAATTGAAAATATAAGCCCAATGGGCTTTTTATATTATTCATTTTTTAATTAACTATAAATATAATTAATTAGGTGATAGTATGCTAAAAAGATTTGCCCTCAAGAAATTTATTATCGTGTCATTATCTTTTTTAGTCTTATTAATTATTTATTTATTCCCAGAAAAAGATGAATACGAAATAAAAACTACATTAACCTATACTAATCCCTCTACTATGCCTATCTATATAGTAGATAAAAATGACTTAATTGCAAGATTTGAAGTCCTAAAGAAAAGCACTGAACCTATGGAAACTGTTGAAGAAGTCATTTCTAGTTTAACTATAGATAGTCCTAAATCTATTCCCCCTTCTTTTAAAAAGATTATTCCCAAGGGAACTAAAATAATTAATACTTCATTAAAAGATGGTCTATTAAAGATTAATTTTAGTAAAGAATTATTAGATATTCCCCTGGAAGATGAAGAAAAACTATTAGAAAGTATTATTTATTCTCTAACTGAAATAAATGGTGTTGAAAAAATAATGATTTTTGTTGAAGGAGAAAGTTTTCTTCATCTTCCTAAGAGTAAAAAAAATATTCCTGCTATTCTTGATAGAAATTATGGAATTAATAAAATGTATGATTTAAATTCTTTAAAAGAAGTTAATAAAGTAACTGCTTATTACGTAAGTAAAGATAATAATTACTCCTATTACGTTCCAATTACAATGATTACAAATAACCCTAAAGAAAAAATAGAAATAATTATAGAAAAACTAAAAACTTCTCCCTCTTATCAAACAAATTTAGTTAGTTTTTTAACTAATAAAGTTGAATTACAAAACTATGAAATATTAGAAAAATCAGTTAATTTAAGCTTTAATAATGAAGTTTTAAGCTTAGAAAATAATAAGATAATTGAAGAAGTAAAATATTCCATAGCGTTATCTGTAAAAGATACTTACAATATATCAGAGACTATTTTTTATGTTGATAATATATTAATGGATGTATTTTTCGAATAATAATGAAGGCAATTGCACTATTTAGTTGAAAATATCGGAACTTTTTGATATAATCTATATTGTTCAGATGGCTCCGTAGCTCAGCTGGATAGAGCAATCGCCTTCTAAGCGATCGGTCAAGTGTTCGAATCACTTCGGAGTCACCATTTAAAATAAAAACGACTTATATAAGTCGTTTTTTATATTCCACTTAGTAACAAGATCTGGAACCGTCCGGATTAATAAGGCATTTATGAGAAGCATCACCACAATAAACGCCACCACTACCATACATTAAACAATATACTCCACCAGTCTCACATCTTGTGTATGTTGAATAAACTGTACATGTTGCTCCTAAAGATTCCATATATGACTTAAATATTGGTTCATCTTCATAACTATTTTCTTTCAAACAATATTCTGTTCCATTAAATAATCCACAAACAACGTTTACCCCTGTTGTTGTTTCTGCCTTTATATAATAATTATATCCACCATTAACTATAGTAGTATTATCGACATATTCAGTCGAATTGTAATTTGAATTCCAATATTTATATACCGGTTCATATGTAGAACATGTAAATTCTGTCGCACTAAATGTTAGTGTTATATCCTTGTTCTTCAATTCATTTTGATCTATTGATTTTTTGTTTACAATGTAAAAAAGGGCTGCTATTCTACTAGGGCTTCCCGATTTTATTTCTCCTAGCGTTCCGGTCTTCGTTATTTTATTGTTAGTAAATAAATTTGCAGTATTAAAATCGTAAGAGGTAGTGCCAATAGTAAGCCTTATGATTCCTGAACTCTTATTAGACCAATTTTGAAATGCAGTATATAAATCGTTCGTTGCGCTTTTTGTTATTTCCAATGTATAATTACATTTAAATGTTCCTACTCCACTTGTCGTTGCAGTTGCTATTACTGTTCTACCAGCTGTAGTTGTTGGACCACTAGAACTAGCATAATAGTATACATCGCTTCCTTTTTGCATCATTTGTTCTCCAGTTAAATTAAGCATTAAATTAGAACCAGTAATTAAAGTAACACTTCCTACATCTGGTGCTGAAGCGCTAATTGATTTTGAGCCAAAACTATTGGTTGATGTAAAACTAAAATAAGCATATGATGCACCGATGACTAAAACTAATAAACTTAATGAAACTATAGATATGTAAATTATCAGTTTTTTTCTATTATCCATAATAATCTCCTATTATTACTATTCTACTAACCAAATTATAGAGTAATTGGACTATTCTATCAACAATGTGTTGAAAACTTTACACTGAAGAGGTAAAATGAAGAAAAATAGGATGGTGACTAAGTGACAAAGTTAAAACTTAAAAAACAATCTAAATTAGGAATAATTATAATAGTTGGATTAATTATTGCCATCATTGGAATCAATTGGACTGTTAATACAATTAAACAAAAACAATATGAAAAAAGTAATGAATATAAGTTAATAACTTTAGGTTATAGTGAAAAAGATACTAAAACTCTATTAAGTAAATATAAAAATAAAGAAATAGAGTTTATTCTAAATAATAAAAAAGATAGTATATATATTAATATATTAAAAGAAAAATATTTTATTTATAGTAAATTATATGACTATTTAGACTATTATAAAGATCATGATGGTAAAGATTTAACTAGTATAGTTGAAATAGTTAATACTAATAGACATAAAGAATATTATGAAGATTCTAAAAAAACTGATATTAGTAAAAAAGAACTTATGTTAGTTAATAAATACTATTACTTAGATGAAACTTATGAGCCTCAGGATTTAGTAAAAATACCTACTACTTATGCTTGGGGAGATTATGGAAGTCAACAAGTTACTAAGGATACTTATGATGCATTTCTAAATCTCTGGAATGCTTCCCATGAAGCTGGATATTACTTAATGGTGTCTTCTTCTTATAGAACTTATGCTCATCAAAAAGAAGTATATGATCAATATGAAAAATCTCAAGGATTAGAATATGCAGATCAAATTGCAGCAAGACCTGGGTATTCAGAACATCAAACTGGTTACTCTCTTGATATATTTGAAAAAGGTTTAACTCAAAAAACTTTTCAAGATAGTGAATCTTATTTATGGCTAAAGGATAATGCCCATAAATATGGGTTTATAGAAAGATATCCTGAAGATAAAGTTAATATCACTGGGTATACTTATGAATCATGGCATTATCGTTACGTTGGGGTTGATGCTGCAACCTATATATACCAAAATCATATAACATTTGATGAATATTATGCTTATTTTACAAAATAAGCATTTTTTTATTATCTACTTGTTTATTAATATATAATTATTTGATATAATTATATAGGTGAAATATGTGAATTACCCAAATGGAAAAAAGCAAGAATATAAAAAAGTAATTAACTATGCTAATAGGGGTATGGATCTAGAAAGTATCATTAATGAAACTAATGAATACTTACTAGAAAAAGATATAGCAATTATCTATAAAAAGCCTACACCAATTGGAATAGTTAAAGTCAGTTATGAAAATAACAAAGAAGTAATTACTAGAGCATATTTTGCTAGTCCATCGACACTGGATTATAATGGGGTTTATAAAGGTAAATATATTGAATTTGATGCTAAGAAAACAGAGTCTAGAACTTCTTTTCCTTTAGCCAATATTCACGAACACCAAATCAAACATATTAGAAATATTATTAACCATAAAGGGATTGTATTTTTAATTATTAGTATGAATGAGTGTTATTATTTACTAAATGGGCCTGATTTAATATCATTTATTGATAGTCAAACAAGAAAAAGTATTCCTTATGATTATATAAAAGAAAATGCTTATGAATTGGAATATAATTATAATAAGGGATTAAATTATATAAAATATATTGATGTAATTGGAGGTTTTACAAATGAAGAAGCTTAAAGTGCTAAACAACAAAAAGAAGGAGAAAGAAAATTCAAATAATATAGTTAAAGAGAAAAAGGTAGTATGGAAATCTGTATTAAATGTTATTCTGGGAATAGCAATTGTTCTAATTACCCTATTTCTAATATTTGCTTTATATATAGTTATTACATCACCAGATTTTGAAAAGAGAGAACTATATCAAGAAGAACCTTCAATATTCTATGATAAATACGGTAATGAATTTGCTAGAGTTGGAGCTGAAGATAGTGATGTCATTAGTTATAATGAAATACCTAATGTTTTAATAGATGCTTTAGTAGCAACTGAGGATTCAAGATTCTTTCAACATAATGGTTTAGACCTATTTAGATTTGTTAAAGCAACAGTTAAAACCTTAGCAGGTTCTGATGCAGCAGGTGGTGCATCTACTCTATCAATGCAAGTTATTAAGAATACTTATACTCAAAAAGGTGAACTAGAAAAAAGTAAAATTCAAAGTTTAGTTCGTAAATTTAGAGATATATATATGGCTGTATTTAAGTTAGAGGCTAACTATACTAAAGAAGAAATTATTGAATTCTATTTCAATAGTCAATGGTTTGCTAACTCAGCAAGTATCAATACATCAGGAACTTATGGAATAGAAAGAGCTAGTCAATATTATTTTGGTAAGAGTGCTAAAGATATTAACTTAGCCGAAGCAACTATGATGGTTGGAATGTTCCAAAACCCAAGATTATATAATCCATATCGTAATCCAGAAGGATGTCGTAACAGACAAAAAGTTGTTTTAAAATTAATGGTTAGACATGGTTATATTACTGAAGAACAAATGAATGAAGTTTTAGCAGTAGATATATCTAGTATGTTAAAAACTCAAGAAACTACTAATTTAGAAGTTGAAAACTATCAAGCATTTGTCGATTATGTTATAAATGAAGTTGATGAAGATTTAGATTTAAATCCAAGAAAAGTATCATTAAAAATATACACTACTTATGATCCTAATGTTCAAAAAGTCTTAGAGAATGTTGAAAATGGTGGTGTTTATGAATTTGGTGATGAATTAATGCAAGAAGGAATTGCAGTTACAAGCACTGAAGATGGTTCTATAGCAGCTTTATCTGGTGGAAGAAATTATAAAGCTATGGGTTTAAATAGAGCTACTGATTTACATAATCAACCTGGTTCTACTGCTAAGCCAATATTTGATTACGCAATGTATATAGAAAATATAAGTCAAAGTACATATGCAATGTTCTTAGATGAAAAAACCACTTATTCTAATGGTCATAGTATTTCTAACTATGATAATAGATATAAAGGATTAATAACTATGCGTTATGCTTTGGAAGATTCAAGAAATATTCCAGCATTACTTGCATTTAAAGCTGTAGCTAAAAAAGATATTGATCTTATTAAAAACTTTGTTCATAGTGTTGGTATTGATTATGGCGATGACTTATTTGAAGCAGCTGCTATTGGAGGATTCAATGGTGTATCGCCATTAGAATTATCTGCTGCTTATGCTTCATTTGCTCGTGGTGGTTATTATATTAAGCCTTATGCTTATACTAAAGTTATAAATACAGCTACTGGTGTTGAACATACTAATAGTTATAGTAAAAAACAAGTTATGGAAGATTCTACTGCTTATATGATTACTAGTATTTTAATCGGTGCTTATGGAGGTAAAACTTCAAGTGGAACTCAAACAGCAGGTAAAACTGGAACTACTAACTTGGACTCAGCTACTAAGAAAAAACATGGACTACCTAATGGAGCTGTTATGGATGCTTGGATTGTTAGTTATTCCCCAAGCTACTCTATTGCTTTATGGGTTGGATATGATCAAATATATAATGATGCTGCAGCAAATAAACACTATATGACTAGTAGCATTGGTGGAACAGCAAGAAGAAGAATTATGAATGCCTTAGCATCAGGTATCCATACCAAAAATGGTAAATTCAGTGTTCCAAAGTCAGTTACTAGAGCCAGCGTTGAATTGCAAACATTCCCTGCTCAATTATGTAGTAGTGGAACACCTTCATCAATGTGTAAAGAAGAATTATTTGTTAGAGGAACTGAGCCAACCGAAGTTTCAAAGAGGTATTCCACGTTAGACAGTCCAACTAATGGCAGTGCTACATTCACTGGCCCTTCTGTAACACTCAAGTGGGATCCTATTAAAATCCCTAATGCAGTTAATCCTAGTTATTTAACTGAACACTTTAACAAATATTATGGAGATTATGCAAATAAATATTATAATGATAGAATGTCATATAATAATGATAGCATTGGAACTTTAGGTTATGAAATCTATTTGAAAAATAGTGCTGGGGCTGAAAGTTACATTGGCTGGACTAATAATAATTCCTTTGTTTGGACTGTTCCTTCAGGTGGCAGTTACACTTGGGTTGTTAAGTCAGCATATTCAATATTTAAAGGCAATCGAAGTGCTGGATTAACAATTACAGCAAAAACTGTGGATAATAGTCCTAATATTACTCCACCAAATCAAAACAATGAAAACAATCAAACAATTCCAACAAATTAAAAAAGCTATTTATTAATAGCTTTTTTTTATGCCATAAAAAAAGTCTTAATTTAAAGAACTAAGACTAATTATTTTTTCTACTGCACCACGAACATTTTCAAATGTAAATGGTTTAGCTAGAACATCTACTATATCATAATTAAATGCTCTATCAATTCTTTCTTTTTGAACATCACCAGTAATAATACATACTGGAATTCTTTTGAATAGATTATTTTCTTTAAAATAATCTAAGACAGCGAAGCCATCTACTTCAGGCATATTCAAATCTAAAAATAAACCCATTATTGAATCATCTATATTATTCTTAATAATATCTATGGCTTCTCTACCATTGTATGCTAATAAAATTTCATATTCATCTCTAAATGCTCTATCAACGATACTACCTATTATTTTAGAGTCATCCGCTACTAAAATCTTCTTCTTCATATACTCTCCTATCCTAAATATTTTTTAGCTAATTCTGTATATTTATCTATTGTCTTCATTAATTTATCAAACTTAGAATTAACTTCATCTACATTATTTGCTTTACTAGCCATTTCATGTTCATAAGCAATATCTGCTAATTCCATAAAACCTAAGTATTTAGAATCACTTTTTAGAGCATGAACTAAAATTGCATAATCTTCCATATTTTGATCATCTTTATACTTCTTTATGTTTTCAACTCTTGTTTTATTTTCTTCTAAGAAAGATTCTAAAGTTTCATCATAAAATGATAAATCTCCCAATAATTCTAAAGCTTTTTCTAAATCAACTTTATTATCAGTTAAAATACTTACATCTCTCATAAAACACTCCCTTTACTATATGTAATTATATCAATAATTATTTAATATTTCAATTTAAATATGTTTTCAATACTCTTTCTAATTCTTTTTTATCTATTGGTTTAGAAATATAATCATTAAATCCAGCCTTTAAATAGTTCTCTTTCATACCTGCAATTGCATTTGCAGTTAAAGCTATAACCGGAGTATTAAAACCTTCTTTTTCTTTTAACTTTTTAAATGTTTCAGTTCCACTCATCTTAGGCATCATATCATCCATTAATATTAAGTCGTAGTTGTTTCCTTCTTCTACCTTTTTAAGACAATCAAAGCCACTAGAAACACACTCGGTTTTAACTTTATATCCCTCTAATAATCTTGCTGCCACTTTTAAATTAATTAGATTATCATCAACTATTAGAATACTCTTGCCTTTAATATCAAATTTTTCTTTAGTTGTAGTTTTTGCCTCCTTAACTGGAATATTTTTAACTATTTTTTGGTCTATTGCTACAGTGAATGTTGAGCCTTTTCCATATACAGAATCAACCACTATTTTACCATTCATTAAGTCTACTAATTTCTTAGTTATAGCTAAACCAAGGCCTGTTCCTTCAATAGTCATATTCTTTTCTTTGTCAAAACGTTCAAATTTAGAGAATAACTTATCAACATTCTCTTTCTTGATACCTATTCCAGTATCTTTTACTCCAACAATTAAACGACATACATTATTCTTTTTAACACAACTAACGTTAAATTCAATTGAACCTTCCTTAGTATACTTAGCAGCGTTAGTTAAAAGATTTAATATAATTTGATTTAATCTAACATAATCACCATTTAAATATTCTGGTATATCTTTAGCAATATTTACTTTTAATTCAATTGGTTTTTCGCCAATTCTTGCTTTAGTAAGTTTTACCAAATCATTAAATACTTTGGCAGTTTCATAAGGCGCATTAACTATTTCTAATTTATCTGCCTCAATTTTAGATATGTCTAAAATTCCATTAACTATTTCAAGTAAGTTTTGAGATGCAGCCATTATATCTCTTGCTTCATCTTTAATTACTTTAATATCTTTTTCTTCCAATATTAATTGACTAAAACCATCTATTGCATTAAGTGGAGTTCGTATTTCATGGCTCATAGATGATAAGAAGTCTGTCTTGGCTTTGTTTGCCCTATCGGCTTGATCTTTAGCTAAGTTTAACTCTTCAATCATCTTAACATCAGGATTTTCAATGGTAAAATACATTAGAATTGTTACAAAAACTATCATTGCAGTAGAAAGTAACATCTCAGGATGACTTCTTTGAATCATGGATATAATTGAACCTAAAACAATATATGCAATCAACGGCATAATCTTTTTCCATGAAGTTTTCTTCTTCTTGAAGATTAACATAAAAATCCAAATGATAGCAACACATCTTGTTATTGTAAACACCAAAGAAACAGATGTTCCGTATGAATACACTATTTTATCATTAACAGAATACTCTATTGGTAATAGAATAACAAATATTAATAAAAACAAAAATATAAATGTTATTAACCAAAACATAAAATAATCCGAAAATTTCTTTTTTTCATTTTTAACATAAGATATATAACTTACGTATAAAGTCATATAATATAAATAGACTAAGATAAAGCCCAAATATGCTTTCGAAAAAATAAAATTAAGCATTGGGAATCGTTCCATATTGGTCATAAAATAATATGTTCCCAAAGAAACACAAACACCAATCATTGTTGTAATAATTAAATATGAATATAATTTTGTTTCTTTACTTTCAATTCTCTTTTTTGAAAAATAAACGATTGTTAATAATGCAATATAAAAAAAACTAAGTAAAGTAAATGAAACGTTTCCTAACATAAGAACACCTCTATTTTTACTATACTTAGTATAACATAATTTATTTTTTATTTAAAGACTTTGATAATCCTTTATCAAATTTTATAAATTCTATATTTTCAATATCTCCAAAATAATCCTCAGTTACAGCGTCATCCAAAAGATAATACTTCAATTCTTCAAATGTGCTATTAGAAATTTTAACAAAATCTGTTTTACCATTAATAGTCATTGGAATACTATTAACAAAAACATATGCTAAAGCCAGCTCTCTTTCACCACTTAGATTAACCAAAGAATGTTCAGCGATATTCTTAATTAATAGTTTTTTATCTACACCATTCAATTCTTCGTCTAGAACAATAAACGCGGTTGGTATAACACCATTTTGCTTATTATTTCTTTTAATTCCAACTACTGCACAATTTTTAATTCCGGGATAAGATGATATAGCATTTTCTATAGGTATTGGACTAGTTTGATGTCCATCTGGGCGTTTCATTAGTCTTTTATACCTTCCTGTTAAGAACAAAATACCGTCATCGGTTTTATATCCTTTATCTCCTGTTTTAAAATATCGAGTCCCTTCAAACTCTCTGAACAACGCTTTTGTTTCTTCTTCTTTATTTAAATAGCCAATCATCATGTTAGGAGTATGAACATATATTTCTCCTTCAACATTATCTTGAACCTCTTCTAAAGTGTCCGGATTTATTACTTTAATACTAACCCCTGGATATGGAATACCACAACTTCCATCAACATGACTTCTTTCATCAAAACTTGTTGTAGCTATTGGCATGACTTCTGTTGCACCATATCCGAAGATAATTTTACTAGACATTCCTCTTTTTAATAATATATCATTTTCTTCTCTTAATCTTTGAGGATCAACATTATCTCCACCAATAACATATTGTTTAACATGCGAAGCATCTAAATCTTCTTCTTCATAAATATCAGTTAACTTATCTATTAAACTTGGAACCCCAACCAAAATATTCTCTTTATTATTTATTATTTCGTATACTGATTTTTTGCCATTAAATTTTGGTATGTTGTGAATTATTATGCCATGAGTCAAAGCTGTATGCATTCCTACACACGAACCATACATAGAAAAATATGGTACGTAACTATAATAGGTATATCCTCTTTTAAGTTCTTCGGTAATTAGTGGAATTTGATTAGTATAGATATTGTATGATCTATTACTATGAATTGCACCTTTAACTTCCCCACCGGTTGTTCCACTTGTGTTTACTATGATTGCGGGAACTTCTGGATCGTATTCTTCTTCATAACTTCCAACAAATTGACTTGAATACTTAAGAAAATCATCTTGAAACATTTTTTTTGAATTATTCCTAAACAACATTTTTAATTCTTCATAACCTTTTTTTAAGGAATACAATCGGGCGGCCATTAAATCCTTTGAACTACAGTTTGATTTATCTTGTTGCAAGGAAAATACTGGTGAAACGACCACTACGTTATCTAATGGCAATTTATCAATATTCTTTGCCACTTTATCATAATAGGTTCCCATTTCACATATAAATAGTTTTGATTTTGAATACTCTATACATTTAATCATATTATCAAATGAACTTCTTGGATCTATAAGATATGCTGTTGCACCAATTTCATTTAGTGCATAATAATAATATATAGTTTCTGGAGTATTAGGCATCGATAAAGTTACACAATCTCCTTTTGAAATTCCATATTTTTTTAATGCTCTAGCATACTCATCAATTTTAGAAAAAAGCTCGTAATAAGTTATTCTTTTATCAAATAGTGTTTGGGATATTCCATCCGCATACAACTCATTTGCACGTTTTATATGCGTAATCATTTTTTCGTCTACATCTTTATACAATAATTCACTTAGATTTCTTGGGTAGTATTTAGCATCAAAGTTATTTTCCATTTTTTCCTCGTTTCCTATTTTAATATACTTAATCAATTATATGAAGTCAATTAATATGCTGAAATTTTACATAGTTAATTTTTTTACGTAAGGATCATCTAAACCTAAAACTTTATTTATATCTATATTTCCTAATTCATCTCTTGGTATTTCGTTTCTAATCAAATAATTCTTAGGCATATCTTTCGGTTCTAAAAAACTATCACATAGATTATTTATTTCTATTAAGATATGCATTTCTGATGGCCTATATTCTTCTTTTAAAACGATTATTGCAGTTGGAATAAATGCTTTATTATCATAAGTTGGAATACCTATAACTGAACAATCTTCAACTGCATAATGCATTTGAATAATATCCTCGATTAGTTTACCATCAACTCTATAACCATCTCTACGAACTATCATTTTATCGTTATTATTTCCCATAATTGCTCCTTCATAACATTTATACTTTATCTTAAAATAGTATTATTATAAAGTCAAATATATTTGACAAATATTGACATACAAAATAATTGATTATACAATTTAAGTGAAAGGAGAACTTATTTTGAAGAAATATATTGCTGAGTTTATTGGAACATGTATACTTGTTTTATTCGGAACTGGTGTTGCTGTTCTAACTGGTAATGTTGTTGCAACTGCTTTAGCTTTTGGTCTAGTAATAGTTGCATGCGCTTATGTAATTGGCCCAATATCTGGTTGCCATATTAACCCTGCAGTATCTTTAGCTATGCTTTTAAGTAAGAAATTAAAAGGCAAAGATTTTATTTTCTATGTTATAGCTCAAGTATTAGGAGCAATCTTAGGAACTTCTCTTCTTTGCTTAATTCTTTCTAATAGCAATATAGGTGTATTAAACCTAGGCGCTAATGGATATGGCAGTCTAAGCGCTAATAACATTAACTTAGTTGGAGCACTAATTACTGAGTGTGTATTAACATTTGTATTTATATATACAATTCTTGGTGTAACTAGTGATGATAAAAACGCTAAAGTTTCTGGTATAGTTATTGGATTAACATTAACTCTAGTTCATTTAATAGGTATTAACCTAACTGGAACATCAGTTAATCCAGCTAGAAGTTTAGCGCCAGCTATTTTCTTGGGTGGCAAGGCCATTAAACAAGTTTGGGTATTTATAGTAGCGCCTTTAGTTGGTTCTGCTCTTGCCACATTAGTCTATAAATTTTTAAATAAAGACTAAGACATAAAAAAAGAGATTTAATCTCTTTTTTTATGTCATAAACTATTATCATAATTAATTACTATATATTCATTACTTCCATCTTGATAATATATTTTTCCGTCTTTTAAATCTACAACATTCTTAATATTTTTATAATTATCTAATACTTCAGTAGACAATAAATCATAGTAATCAGTATAATTTAGAACTCCAAAATAACCATTTTCTTTAATAAAAATTATATAAATATTATCTTCAGTCTCATATTTTCTAATCTTACTTATCTTATCATCCACTTTTATTTTATATCCCTTTAGTTGAAAATCAACTTGAGGTTCTAATAATAATGCTTTATCATACAATTTTATTAATCTTTCTTTTAAGCTACTGTTTAGATCTAAATTATTTATTTCTTCTTTAGACAATACTTTAATATAACTATTTCCATCACTATAAAGTTCAACACTCATATAGTCTAATTCTATTTCATCTATAAGATTATTTTGGATAGAAATAATATCTTTTGTATTATTAAAAATAATTCCTTTATCATATAGAATATATACTATTAAACCAATAATAATTATTATTAATAGAATTGTTAATTTACTTTTTTTCATACTCATCTATTGCTTTCAATATTGCTTTGTATGGTAGTAAAGCACAGTTTTTACGATTAGATTGTTTATATATCTCTGAAAAAGCTAAGCCTTCATTTAATAAATCTTCTTTATATTCTTCTTCATCACACATATTATAAAAATTATTAATATATTCTTTAGCATCAACTAAACTTTTACCTATTAAATTCTTAATCATAATAGATGTTGATGCCGTTGATATTGCACAAGCTTCTCCCATAAACTTTATATCTTTAATACAATTATTATCAAATAATATATATAAATTAATATTATCTATACAATTAGGATTAGAACTATTTATTAAAACATAATTATCATCTTGAACTTCTTCTTTATTCATAGGATTTTGAAAATGCTCTAATATTATTTCTCTTTTTACTTCTGAATTCATTATAACATCTCTTTCATAATCTTATCTTTATCTTTTAATAAATCTACTAAAGTATCTATTTCACTTTCTGTGTTATAGAAATATAAACTAACTCTAATAGAGTTTGCAAAGCCAAAGATATCTTTAGTTAATTTAGCACAATGATTGCCTGCTCTAACACATATATTATATTTATTTAGATAATATGCTACATCCTCAGCAAATATGCCTTCTACATTAAATGATACAATACCAGAATCTGATTCTATATTTAGAATATCTATATGAGGTATTTGCACTAGTTTATCTATTAAATAGTCTCTTAGTTCTTTTTCTCTTTTATGAATAATATCTATTCCTATACTATTTATATACTTAATAGATTCGCCAAACCCAATAACTCCAGCAATATTTGGAGTTCCTGCTTCAAAACGAGTTGGTATTTCTTTTAAAACCATTTCTTCAGGTGATATAAATGATTCATTCATTCCTCCTCCTAAATTTACTGGTTCTAAATCTTTTAATAATTCATATTTACCATATAAAACTCCAACGCCTGTAGGGCCTAGCATTTTATGAGCAGAAAAAGCATAAAAATCTACATCAGTTTTTTGAACATCACATTTCATATGGCCAACACTTTGAGCACCATCTACAACAACAAAAATATCATTTTCATGAGCATACTCGCATATTTCTTTAACAGGTCTTATATCTCCGATAACATTAGTAATATCAGCAATGCTTATAACTTTTGTTCTTGGTGTAACTATTTTTTTCAAATTATCTAAAGTAACAAAATTATTTTCATCTAAAGGAATATACTTAATAACTGCCCCGGTAGCCATAGCTACTCTGAACCAAGGCATAACATTAGATGCATGTTCTGATTTAGTGATTACTATTTCGTCTCCTTTTTCTAAGTTTTTAGCAAAGAATCCATTAACAACTAAGTTAATACTATCGGTAGTGCCGGATGTCCATATTATTTCTTCTTTTCTCTTAGCCCCAATAAACTCTTTAACTAACTCTCTTGCATTTTCATACTCTAATTCGGCTTTATAAGATATATCATAATCTCCGCGATGAATGTTAGAACTATAATTCTCATAATAATCTTTTATTTTGTTAATAACTGCTTGAGGCTTTAAAGTAGTTGCCCCATTATCAAAATATATTATATCCTTCTTTAATAAAGGAAAATCATCTCTATGCATTTATTCACCTCCATTATTCTTTTTTATATATTCATCCATATTGCTATAAATAAAACCATTAAGTAATAATTCTTGGGCATTAGTTAGACTAATGCCTTTACTAACTAAGTAATTAATGCTATCTGGGTCTAAAGATCCTATGGTAGTTAAGTGATTAGCAGATACTTCGTTGCTTAAACAAATGATATTAGGTTCAACATGAACATATCCCCCATTATTAATTCCTTTTATACTTTCTAAAGCAATATTATTAATAGTTTTCTTATCTACCAAAACATTAACTATTATTGAACTATCACCTTTATTAGATATATTTCTAATACTAATTATTGATTCATTATTAGAACCTAGCATATTATTATCTATTATTAATTTTCTATCATGGCTATTTAAATATGATTCATTATAATAAACTTTAGAATTATTATTTTGATTAATTATAACTTTTAAATCATTATTTAATTCATTATTAAACATATATAAGTGTAATATATTATTATCTTTTACATTAATACTTATGTTATCCATCTTTTCATTGAGCAAATAGATGGTTACATCCCCATCGATATTTATATCTAAGTTCTTACTTTGACATTCCAGTACATAAGAACCACTTTTCAAATCAATAACATCACTTACTAATAATTTATTCATTTTCATCATTCTCACTTATAACAAATGAATTAGATAATTCTTTAAATCCTTTAGATAATATTTCTTTAGCTAATTTCTTATCTCCAGATTTAACTAAAGAAGAATTTTCAAATAAATGGACAAAATAATTATCAAAAGTATTTATTAAAGCACTATTGTGAGTAATGATTATTATGGAAGCTTTATATTTTGCTTGATATTCTTTTATAGATTTAGCAACTAATTTAGTTGCATCTACATCTAATCCTGAGTCTATTTCATCTAAAATAACTAATGATGGTTTTAGCATCCACATATGCATTAGCTCTATTTTTTTTCTTTCTCCGCCAGATGCTCCAACATTAATATCTTTATGAATAAAACTCTTATCTAGTTCTAAAGAATCACAAATACTTTCTAATTCTTTATTAAAATCAAATATGTTTACTGGTTTTTTATTCTTTTCAGACACAGCTAATCTAAGCATCTCGGCATTAGTTACCCCCTCAATTGCTATTGGGGTTTGACTAATTAGATAGATACCTTTTTTACTACGTTCTTCTATAGATAGATTAGTAATATCTTCATTATTATAAATAAGCTTACCTTTAACTTTATAATTAGGATTACCTATAATAACATTAGCAATACTACTTTTACCTACACCATTAGGTCCCATAAAAACGTGTATTTCATTATCATTTATAGTTAAATTGATATTTTCAAATAATTTTTTATTATCTACAGATACATCTAAAGAACATATTTGCAACATAAAAACCACCTAACATGTAGTATAGCATAGAAATTAAAAAAACTCTACTTATGTAGAGTTCTATTATATATTTTGAATTCTCTTAGCCTTAGCATCTAATACTTTCTCTAAGAATTCTTGTGATTTTACTGTAGTGGTCTCTTGAGACCCAAATCTTCTAAAACTAACAGTTCCATTTTCTTTTTCTTTATCTCCCAAAATTAAAGTTAGAGGAACTTTCTTTATACTACTTTCACGCATTTTATATGATAGTTTTTCATTACGATCATCTAATTTAACACGAATTTTATTATCACTTAATTCTTTATAGATCTTTTTTGCATATTCTAAGTGATATTCATTATTTACTGGAATAATATTAACTTCAGTTGGACACAACCATAGTGGTAAAGCACCCTTTGTTTCTTCTAAAATAAAGGCCGTAAATCTATCAAATGTTCCAAAAATAGCTCGGTGAATAACTACTGGAGTCTTTTTATTTCCTTCACTATCTATATAAGACAATTCAAATCTTCTTGGAAGTAAAAAATCTAATTGACATGTAGATAAAGTTATCTCTGGACCAACTGCTGGTTTGACTTCAACATCTAATTTAGGTCCATAGAATGCCGCTTCACCAATTGCTTCGTAGTATTTTATATCAAATGAGTCTAGGACTTCACGAAGTTTACTTTCTGCTTCATTCCACATATTATCATCATCAAAATACTTTTCTTTATCTTCTGGATCTCTTAAAGATAGTCTAAACTTGTAGTCTTTAATTCCAAAATCTTTATATACATCTAAAATTAGTTCAACAACGCGCTTAAATTCTTCACCAATTTGTTCAGGAGTTACAAAAAGGTGAGCATCATTTTGACACATACATCTTACTCTTTCAAGACCCTTAACTGCGCCACTGGCTTCATATCTAAAATCAGTAGCAAATTCTCCAATTCTAATGGGCAAATCACGATAAGAATGTAATTCATTACTATAAATTAACATATGATGAGGACAATTCATTGGTCTAAGAACAAATTCTTCTTCATCAACTTGCATCTTAGGGAACATATTCTCTTTATAATGATCCCAGTGACCTGAAGTTTTATAAAGATCCACAGTTCCTACACATGGTGTATATACATGCATATATCCTAATTTTTGTTCTTTTTCATAAATATAGTTTTCTAAGTTTTTACGAATAATTGCACCATTAGGCAACCAAAGAGGCATTCCTTTACCAACTAAATCATGAGACATAAATATACTTAAATCTTTTCCTATTTTTCTATGATCTCTTTCGGCCCTCTCAGCTAATTCTCTTAAATGATCATTTAATCTTTCTTCAGTATCAAAGCATACTCCATAAATTCTTTGTAACATTTTGTTTTTAGAATCGCCTTTCCAATATGCTCCACTGAATTTTAATAATTTAAAGTATTTTAATTCTTTTACTGACTCAAGGTGTGGTCCACGACAAAGGTCAGTAAAATCGCCTTGTGAATAACAAGATATAACTGTATTATCTTCATCCATGTGACTAATTAAATCAACTTTATATGGATCATCTTTAAACATTTCTAAAGCTTCACTTTTTGATATTTCATGACGAACAATTCTTTTGCCATCTTTACTTATTTTTTTCATTTCCTTTTCAATTCTTGGCAAATCTTCTTCAGTAATTACCTCTCCGTCTAAATCTATATCATAGTAAAATCCATCTTCAATTACTGGTCCAACCCAGAACTTAGCATTTGGATATAAATGTTTAACTGCTTGAGCCATTAAATGGGCACAAGAGTGATTCATTATATTTAGTTTTTCATCTTCTTTAATATTTATCATAACTTATTTACTCCTTTCGTATCCATAAAATTATTAACTCTTTCCATCTCTTTAACAAAAGCTTTGTTATCATAAGATGGTTTTCTGCCAACTCTAGCATTTATCTCATTTATGGCTTTATATAGTGGTAAAAAACCATATTGATCTTCAGCCAATTTCATATATTCTTTTCCTAGTTCCATACCTGCAGCAAGAACTTTATCGTATGTATAGGTATCTTTCCCATTTGTGCTATAAGGGATTAATAAATAACCATCCTCATCAATTTCTAAGTAGTCATATTCTGGGCTTAATGCCGACGATTCTCTTAATCTTCTTTCTCTTTCTACATCCTTTAATCTTGCTAGAACACGTCTAAATTCTCTTAATTCATCTCTTTGTCTTTCTAATTCACTATTTACTCTCTTTTTGTCTTCTTTCATAATACCCTCCATAACAAATAAAAAAGGATGATTCCTAAGGAGTGCATATGCACGGTACCATCCCTTTATTTTTCTTAATTACTATAACGGTTTTCACCGGAAATCTCTTTCGAGTTCAATTCATAGGTAGTAACTATTATCTATTTATAATTGCCTTTCACCATTTGCAATCTCGCTAAATAAAATCAATAATAATCTTGTCCTAATCAAAATATTTAAATAAAATCTATAAATAATTATAGCACAATTTATTTTTTATGCAAGAATAGAATTATATATTATTTGATTAAGAAAATGAAACGGTAGCGCGAAGACTATCGAGAATGCCGACTTAGTCAGCGCATCCCGCAACACCACGAGAAGATTCGATGCGACAATAATCACCGGCCGACATAGAGCCGCATACCACGAAGCCATCAAAACTGACATTGCAAAAGACCGAATCATTATAACAGGCTAAAACACCGCCTTCTAACATGTATGAATCACATGTTGCTCCTAAGGCTTCCATTTCGGATTTTATTGTGCTTACATTACTCCATGAGTTTGGTTGGACACAATATTCTGTTCCACTAAATACTCCACATACCATTGAATAGTCGCCATTATTATCTCCAATCATATAATAATCTAACCCACTATTACTTTCTAATGGGACAGACATAAAATTATATGATGGCCTTGTCGAATCAAACACATAATAATATGGTCCATCTGCTATCGAACAACTAAAGCTTGTTGCTGTCAATGTTATTGTGATATCTTTATTTTTTAATACACTTTGATCAACATTATTATTTAAAAACTTTAGACTAGCTTCTATTATTTTCGAACTACTACTTGTTGCTCCATACGTTGTTCCTTGTATTGTTTTTGGAAAAAGATTGGCTGAATTAAAGTCATATGTATTCCCTCCTACCGTCAAAACTATTTGGCCAGTTGATTTGCCACTCCACCCTTGGAATGCTGTATACAAGTTATTTGTTCCTGAATTTGTTGCTTGTAATGTGTAACTACAATTAAAATATCCTTCGCCATTTACTTCTGTATGCGCTATTTGAACACTGGTTCGATTGGTTGAAGCTGTTCCACTAGTTGTTCCATAATAATAAACATTGTATGTTTTTTTCATCATATCTGCTGCACTTAAATTAAGTGACACTGTGTTATTATCTCCTACTAGAATTACACTCCCTATATTTGGCGCTGATGCACTTATCGTTTTACTTCCAAAACTGTTTGTTGACGTAATACTAAAATATGCATATGAAGATCCGACTATTAAAATTAATAAACTAACAAAAACTATTGAAGCATAAATGATTATTTTCTTTCTATTTTCCATTCTAGATAGCCTCCACGAATGTATTATTAATACACTTATAATTAGATTATACTTCATGAAGCATTTTATTGCAACCACCAAGGGTGGTCGCTAAGATAAAATAGAAAAAGGAAACGTAGTTGATAATGCTTATAAAATAACATATAATAATATTAGGTAAGCGCAAGTTTGGCGCCACCGTTATTGTTTGATGACGCTATTGATATATTAGTAGTAATACTAGTATCACAACGGCGTCTATTTTTTTACTTAAAAGCAATAACAATAAAAAGATGATTATTTATCATAATCATCTAAAAAACTTATATATTTACCATCTTTTTTATAACCAAGAACACAATTTAAATTAATATTATTTAAAGCAGTCCAAATATTATTATCAATATTCTTTTTTTCTTTTCGTAATTCTTTAATTAATCTTTTCATTTCACTTCTTTTACCATCTCCAGCAGAATCAACATCACATTTTTCTGTAAAACGACAAGCACAATTTATAAACTTTAATTCATTATAATTAGCCCAAGATTTAATCGCATCTTCTTTAATTAGATAAAGAGGTCTAATTAATTCTATTCCTTCATAGTTGTCACTATGTAACTTAGGCATCATAGTTTTAACTTCTGCTCCATAAAATAGATTCAATAAGGAAGTCTCAATGACATCATCAAAATGATGTCCTAGGCATATTTTATTACATCCTAATTCCTTAGCATGATTATATAAATGACCTCTTCTCATCTTAGCGCACAAATAACAAGGATTTCCCTCTTGCAAATTATTTGTTATATCAAATATATCAGTTTTAAAAACCTCTAAAGGAATATTAAGTAACTTAGCATTACTTATTATTAATTCTCTATTATAATCATTATATCCAGGATCCATAGTTACATAATGAACTTCAAATGAAACTTTTCCATGACGTTTTAATTCTTGGATACACTTAGCCATTAGAAATGAATCTTTTCCTCCACTTATACAAACCATTAATTTATCATTTTCTTCAATCAAGCTGTATTCAGATATTCCGGCCATAAAACGGCTCCATATTTCCTTACGATATTTCTTTATTATACTTCTTTCTACTTCTTGATATTTTTCCATAATATCACCTCAAACACAAAGAGATTATACCATAAATATGTATAATTATAATAAAAAAAATATATATTATTACTAGGTGACTATATGAACTTCAAAAAAATGATTATTATTAATAGCATTATATATTTTTTATTATGTTTTTTATTTCATTATGTATATGAATGGTTTCCTAACCCTATATTATCTATATTTTTCCCAGTAAATGAAAGTATTTGGGAACATATGAAAATGTTATGGACTGCTGGATTAGTATCATGTTTAATTGAGTATTTGATATTGAAAAATAATAATAACGTTCATAACAATTTTGCTCTAGTGGCTTTTATTAAATCTATAATTATTATTCCTATTTATTTAGTTATATTCTTACCTATTTATAGTTTAACTGGAGAAAATATGTTTTTAGCTATTTCAACTATGCTTATAAGTATTATTATTGTTAATATTATTGAATACAAAATAATAATGCTTCCTAAATTAAAATATCAATTTTTAGCAGCCATAGTATCCATAATAAATGTTTACACTATTATGGGAGTTTTAACATACAAAGCTCCCCATAATTATATATTTTATGATGCTAAAAAACATTTATATGGAATAAATGATTACATAAATTAATTATTTAATAGTTTCAATAATAGAACTAATAACGTTGATAGTTTTAACTGCATTATTTATTTTATCTGTTGTTCTTTCTTTATATTTATCTTTCATTAATCTCATGAATTCTTGATGATAAGAACTATCTCTATTTAAATATTTTAAATAATTAGTATTTTCATCTAAGTATTTTTTGAAGGCCTTATCATTTTTTAATTTTTCTTGCAAATATCTATCCATATTAATCCTCAAAGAACTTATTCAGTGGCCTACTACTTAAAGGCCCCTTAACTAAATTTGCTAAACTTTCTTCACCTTTACTAGTTAATTCTCCAACTACTCCCAAGGCCTTTTGGGCTGTATTAATATGTTTTTGTATTTCATCTAAATCTATGTTTTGAACAATATCTTTAATTTTTCTCCCTGATACTTCTTTTTTTTCTAAATAAGGTCTCCAAGCTTCTTCACTTTCTCCATATATATCATATATTTCGTATAGCCCTTGCATAGTAATATCTTTATTCTTTATATACTCAACTAACTCTGGTTTATCTTGAATAAACCTCTTAAAATCTTCTTTTTTAGACATATAAAAATCACCTAGTATAATCTATGACTATATAGGTGATTTTATTATTTTATAAATTACTATTAATATAGTTTTCTGATTTACTAACAATTGTGTTTTTTAATACACTCTCTATATGTTTATCATTTGGAACAGTAGCATTTGTCTTTACAAAATTAAATTCTTTTTCTGAAGTATATGGGGAATCTACATTTTCTTCATGTATACTATCTTCATTTATTATTAAAACTTGACTTGATTTAGACGGATAGACAACTCCAGTTCCAGAACCAGTTCCAATTATATAATTTAAATATATTTTATTATCTTTAACAATATAATTTCCATAATAAGCGTTGGCAGCCATAATTCGACTCAATGGTTCTCTTGTAAATGTTCCATCTTCATATAAATACAATATTTCTGTAAACTCTTCAAAATCCATATCAGTTTTTTCTTTGTTTATTCTTACCGTGGCAGTCCATTCTCCAACAACATCTAAAGAATTATTTGAACAGTCTTCGTTAGGAACATTACTACAGTTATTTGATGGATAATAAACAACTTTTGTAGGAGTTGGATTTAGAAGAAAAGGTCTAATACCTACAAAAAATCCTCCTACTATTAATGATACCCACAACACAACTTTTAAAACAATATCTAAAGCTTTGTTTTCGATTCTTTTCATTTTTATCCCTTTTCTCTCATACTATGAGTATAAAACACAAAAGTCGTTTGTGTAAATATAGGAGAAACAATTTGTCGAATCAAAGTCTAATTGTGTAAACAAAAAAGAACTATTTTAGTTCTTTTTTTAATTTTAAAACTTTTTTATATTCTTTAGTATCTGTTTCTGGATATATCTCATCTAGTTTGTCTTTTAACTTTCGATAATTCTCTCTAAACTTACCCTTAGATATTTTATCTATTTCATCATATAGTAATGCATTAGCAAACAAATTTGATATTAACCATATAGTTGTCCAGATAACATTGCTTTTTGTAGATTCAACTATAGTTATTACTTCATTTTTATCTTCGTAGTATAGAACTGCTTCAATATAAGGAATTATACTTAATTCATCATCAGTTGGGTTAGATTTTACTTCAGTCTTTGAACTAATAGCAGTTCCAAAAACGTCATCGAAAGACTCAATATCCTTATTCTTAATAATTCTCATAATAAGATTTTTTTCAACATCATTTACTAAATACTTTTTTGTTTCTCTTTCATATAAGCCATCTTCTCTTTCTTGCCAACGGCCTACATAAGATATAGTTCCTTCTTTATTATGATTTCTTTTATAATATTGATATTCTTTCTCTATACCTATACTATCTATTTCTATTTTGGTTTCCAAAGACGCTTCATAACTATCTTTTATAAATGGAGTTTTGCCAAGAGCAGAGAAAGCTCCAAAGGTTAATCCAGTAGTTAAAACAAATGGCCAAGCATGATTGACTATTAATTTTGATTTTCCTAGCTTTCTTTTGGCCCCATTACTTCTATTTAAAGCATTAGCATCCTTTAGCAATTCTTCAAGAATTATTATTTCTCTATCTCTATCATTTTTTGTCATACAATCACTCGTTAAGATATTATAACATATAAAAGGAAGTATTGACTACTTCCTATAGTTTAAAGTCTTTAGCAAACTCTGCTAAACTCAATTGTTTTTCTTTAACTTCTTCAACAACTTCTTCTTTTGTTTCTTTCTTTTGAATAGTTTGAACGATATATTTTAAATCATATTTATCTACGTGACCTTTAGCAATAACACTACCATTGCTAGTTAATTCCATTATTGGTATTTCACTATTTTTAATTTCTTTTATATCACTATCACTTTTTATAATAATACTATCTCTAAAATTAGTTATAAAAGCATTAGTAACATAATAATTAACTGTTTTATTTTTCTTTAGTAGCATGGTTCCTTTTTTGGCTCTAGTTAAAGTTTTCAATTCTTCAATTTTAACTCTCTTAGCTGTCTTATTATTTGTAAATATATCTATATATTCACTATCTTCTTTAATGGATCCTCCATAAACTACTTCATCATTAGAAAGATTAATTCCTTTTACGCCAGCAGCCTTAGTTCCAACTTGAGGTATTTCATTAGAATTATATCTTAGATAATAACCATTTTTTGTTACAATTATAGTTTCTTTATCAGTTAAAGAAACATTTATAACTTCGTCTTTATCTTTTAATTTCATTGAAGTCATTGGCTTACTATATCTAGTAACAAATAAATCTTTCATTAATATCTTTTTAACCATACCTAATTTTGTAAATATAGTTAAATTTTTATCTTCTTCTAAAACATAAGACGATATAATTCTTTCTCCTTCACTCAAAGGAACTATATTACTAACATGTTTTCCCAATTCTTTCCATTTAGCCTCGAAAACTTTATGAACTGGAACAAATAAGTAATTGCCTAGATTAGTAAATAAAACTAAATTATCTAATGTCGTTGTTTCAAATATATTTGTTACATAATCTCCAGGTTTTAATGCTGTTTCACCATCTTTAGCGGCATAACTTTTTGTTGATACTCTTTTAACATAGCCTTCATTAGTTATAACTACATATACATTTTCCTTAGGAATCATACTAGTCATATCCAATTTAATTTCTGTTATTTCATCATTTATTTTAGTTAATCTAGGATTAGCATATTCTTTCTTAATTAACTTTAGTTCTTTTTTCATAACATATTTTAATGCTTCTTCATCGCTTAAAATGGCCTTCAAAGCTTCAATAGTCTTCTTTAAACTTTCCATTTCTTCAGTTAATTCAACAACATCAGTATTAGTTAATCTATACAATTGTAATTCAACAATGGCCTTAGCTTGTTCCATAGTAAATTTATATTCATTAACTAAGTTTTCCATAGCGTTACTCTTATTTTTACTTTTTCTAATAGTTGCGATTACTTCATCTAAAATAGATGTCGCTTTAACTAGACCTTCTAAAATATGCAATTGCTTTTTAGCATGATCCAAATCAAATTCAGTTCTTCTTGTTATTACTTCTTTTTGATGAGCAATAAAAGCATCTAAAATATCTAATATGCCTACATATTTAGGACGTTTATTAACTATAGCAACCATGTTGAAGTTATAATTTATCTGTAAATCAGTATTCTTATATAAATAATTTAATATATTCTCAGCATTAGCGTCTTTTTTTAATTCAATAACTATACGAGCCATATTCTCGTGATCAGACTCATCTATAATATCGTTAATACCATCAACTTTTTTATCTAACTTTATATCTGTTATCTTTTTAATTAATTGTTCTTTAACTACTTCATAAGGGATAGATTTAATTATTATTTGATTTTTTACTATTTCGGCATCAGCTTTTAGAACAACTTTTCCTTTTCCAGTAGAATACGCTTTAATTAATTCTTCTCTTCCCTCAAGGATTCCTCCAGTGGGAAAGTCAGGACCTTTTATTAATTCCATAACTGTCTCTAAATGACAATTAGGACTTTCTATTCTTTTTATTGTTCCATCGATGACTTCCCCTAGGTTATGAGTAGGAATATCAGTTGCATAACCTGCAGATATACCAGTTGAACCATTTACTAACAGATTTGGAAATTTAGCTGGGAGAACAGTTGGTTCTCTTTCAGTATCGTCAAAATTCCAAGCCATCTCAACAGTATTTTTTTCAATAGATGATAGCATTGTTTCCGCTATCTTAGATAATCTTGCTTCAGTATAACGCATAGCAGCAGGGCCATCCCCATCTATTGAACCATTATTACCATGAATATCAATAAATACTTCGCGCATTTTCCATGGTTGACTCATTCTAATTAATGCATCATAAATACTTGAATCTCCATGGGGGTGATAATTACCCATAATATATCCGACAGACTTGGCACTCTTTTGATATGGTTTATTGTAAGTGTAACCAGCTTTTTTCATAGCAAAGAGTATTCTTCTTTGCACTGGCTTTAAACCATCTCTAACATCTGGTAAAGCACGTTCTTGGATTATTTCTTTAGAATATCTCCCAAAACCTGATTCCATTATTTCATGTAAACTGTAATCAGATATTTTTTCAATTATTTCACTTGTTTCAACTTTCTTCTTTGCCATAATTCACCTATTTCTTAAAATTGTCTTCTAAAGAAAAATCAACATTTTCATTTATCCATTCTTTTCTAGGGGCAACTTCATCGCCCATTAGAACATGAATTCTTTTTTCAGCTAAAGCAGCATCAGTTACATTTACTCTAATTAATCTTCTATTACGAGGATCCATAGTGGTTTCATATAACTCATCTGCATTCATTTCTCCTAAACCTTTAAATCTTTGAATTTTAGGATCTCCTTTAAGAGTCTTCTTTCTTTCTTCTAATTCTTCATCAGTAGCAATATATTCTTTTTCCCCCTTACTATTAATCTCTATTGAGTATAAAGGTGGAGTTGCTATATAAAGCATTCCTTCTTCTATTAAAGGACGCATATAACGGTAGAAGAAAGTAATTAAAAGAATTTGAATATGAGAACCATCTACATCGGCATCAGTCATAATAATAACTTTTCCATAGTTAGAGTCTCGATAATCAAATGTTTCTCCTAAACCTGCTCCAATAGCATATTCTATTTGTCTTAATTCAGCATTATTTTGAATATCACTTAAAGATGCTTTTTCTGTATTTAGAACTTTTCCACGTAATGGCATAATAGCCTGATGTTCTCTATCACGATATTTTTTAGCAGAACCACCTGCACTATCACCTTCGACTAAAAACAATTCATTTTTCATATAATCCTTGGAAGTCGCTTTAGCCAATTTCTCAGATAATACTCTTTCTTTATTAGATTTACTATTTTGTCCATTTCGAACTTGCTCTCTAGCTTTTCTAGCGGCTTCTCTAGCTATTTTGCTCTTAGTGGCTTTATCAACTATATTTAAAGCTATTTCTTTATTTTCTTCTAAAAAGAATTTAATCTTTTCATAAGTTATACTCTCAGTAATACTTCTTGCTTCAGGAGTTCCTAATTTACCCTTAGTTTGTCCTTCGAATTGCAATAAATTTTCTGGTATTCTTAAACTAATTATTACTGATAGACCTTCTCTAACATCAGTTCCATCAAATGTGCTATCTTTACCTTTTAATAGATTATTATTTTTTACATAGTCATTAAATGCCTTAGTAATACCAGTTTTAAATCCCACTTCATGACTTCCACCATCTATTGTTTTTACATTATTAACAAAAGAAATAATGTTTTCATTATAAGTATCAGTCCATTGTAGGGCAACATTAACTTCAATATTGTTCTTAGATCCCGTAAAGTTTAAAACTTTATGTAATGTATTCTTGCCTTCGTTCATGTACTCAACAAAGTTTGTTAAACCATCTTCATAATGATATTTAGCTTCTCTTTTATCTTCTTCATCAAATACTTCTATTGTAACATTAGGAATTAAAAAGGCACTTTCTTGCATTCTTTCACATATAGTTGTGAAAGAAAAACTAGCATTTTTAAATAATTCATAATCAGGCATAAATGTTACAACTGTTCCTGTTTTATTTGTTTTGCCTACAGTTTTTAAAGGAGATTCAACTCTTCCGCCATCACAAAAGCGAATGTTAGAAATAACACCATCACGATATATTAAAACATCCATTTTTTTGGATAAGGCATTAACAACAGAAGCACCAACTCCATGTAGTCCTCCAGAAACTTTATAGTTTCCTTCTTCAAATTTACCTCCAGCATGTAAAATTGTATATATAACCTCTGGAGTGGATTTTCCGCTTTCATGCATTCCGATTGGAACTCCACGGCCATTATCCGCGATGGTTATTGAACCATCTTTATGTAAAACTATTTTTATATAATTACCATAACCATTTATTATTTCATCAATTGAATTATCTACTATTTCCCATATTAGATGATGTAATCCTCTTTTATCTGTTGAACCTATGTACATTCCGGGTCTTTTTCTAACTGCCTCTAAACCTTCTAATATTTTGATAGATGATGCATCATATTTTGCCATAACTATTCACCATAATTTATTTTATCACATGATTTATAAATGATTCAACATGAGGTAGACATCTTTTGACAATAAAAAACCCACATTTGTGGGCTAATTAACTATTTTATTGAATATATTTCTCCAGATAAATCATCTAGATTGTAATCACGTAAAACTGGTCCTTCAACCTTTTCTTCTTTCTTTAAAGCAGGTAGTTCAAAATCTAAGTCACCACTAGCTGAAGCTTTAGGCTTTTCCTCTGGCGTTGGAACATAAACTGAACTAAATACTTCTTTAGGTTGAGTTCCCTCTACTGGAGTAGTTTCTTCCATTGTTGGGAAATTCCAATCTGAAACAGGAATATCTGTTACTTCAACTTCTGGAATTTTTGGTTCTAGTTCAGGACTAGGAATACTTTCTTTTGGAATTTCTTCAGTTTTAGAACTAGATTCTTCAATATTTTTTAGAATGGAATCAAAATCAAATGTAGGAACACTTTGTTCTTCAACGCTTTGAACAACTGGTTCAACCTTATCTTCTTCAAAGACTAAAGGTTTTTCTTCAACTGGTTCTAAAACTAATGTTTTTTCTTCTAAATCATTATTAATCTCTACTTCAGGTTGAACTATAGGTTGAATATCAGGTTGAACAACTGGTTCTAATTCTGGTTCCTTTATTGGTTCAGGATTAATAACTGGTTCAACGTTTATTGTTGGTTCAACATTTATGATAGGCTCAACTGGTGTTGGTGCTTCAACGGTTGGTTCAATACTTGGAGCCTCTTCTGTCATAGACATATTTGCTTCTTCAACAATTGGCATCATAATTGTGTCATTTTGTAAGTCCTTAACTGGTTCAGTTTCTACTTTTTGTTCAGTAGCTTCTTCTTTAAAACCAAACTCACCATTAATTTGTTGTAATTTCTTTGTTGCTTCAATCTCTCTTTCTTTTTTATCTTTTCTGCCAGCAAATAATATTATAAAAAATAAAATTACTAAGACAACTATTGCAATAATTAAATAAAGGCTAAAATATTGATAGCCATATAATTTATTTAAAAACTCATCCATAGTTTTAGTCACCTCTTTATTCTATAAATAGATTATCACAAAATATGTTGTTATGCAATTATTTTAAAACATTTTATCAAGATTATTTGGTATCTTATCCCCAATAATCTTGGCCACTATCTTATCACTTTGTTCCTTAGAAACATTTTTTCCAGTCATTTTACTTAAAGAATCTATTACTTCTCTAATTGTTTTTTCATCTTTCATATTTCCTTTTTGTAGTTTTTCTGCAAGTGAAAAAATGGTTTCTTTGTCTACTTTAGTCTTTTTTTCAACTTTATTAAAAAAAGAATCATTTAAATTCATATAACACCTCTAAATAATTATATGAATAAATGATTCCTTTGTTTCTTAATTAATAGATATTGATCCGCTTGTTGGATAAATTTGAATGAATGTATTACCGTCATTAACTTGTAAGTCTGTTCCATCTTTGAACTTATATATAGTTTGTTCAGCTCTACTAGATTTTTTCCATGTAATTGGAACTGCTACTCCTTCAGATATGTAATATCCTTCGCCTGAACCAATATTATCTAGTGTTTGACGATCTTTATTGTCTCCAGCTATACGGCTATTCTTAACAGCATATGCGATTATATTTTTGAATGTATATTGTTCTTTAGTTACATAGTCAACATGTTCTTTTCCATTGACGCTTCTTTTATATACTTTATTTGTTTCATCATACACATAATCATCTTTAACACTATTAGAATACTTTATCGTTACATTATTAGCGTCTTTAGATCCTTCTTTGCTCTTTAAGTCTACTGATTCAACACTATATTTTAATAATAAATCTTTATTTCTAGTAGTTCTTTTTGAACCCAATCCACTATTTAATTTTTCAATACTAGTGAATAAAGTATGTTCAGTAGCAACGTTTAGAGATTTATCTCTCCATCCAGTTTTAGAGTTATCTACTTCTATACGATCTCCTTTTAACATTGAGAAATCATTTTGAGCTTGCGGACTCTTGCCATGATGAACGTAAATTGCGTCATTTTCTAGAGCATAATCTATATAATAATGTCTTGCTGAACGAACAGACCCAATTCTTTCTGTTTTTTGGTCTAAAAACAATGCCATATATCTTGTTAATCCACCTTCAACAATAAACTCATAAATAATATATGCATCTTGTAATCCACTTTGTAATGGCCTTGCTACGCCAATATTATTAATCATTATTGCATATGGTCTAGATGTGCTATCAAGATCAACTATTTTTAATTTAGGCTTTTCAACCACTGGTTCTGGAGCTGGCTCTAAATCTTTAGGTTCTTCTTTTTTCTTTCCACAGCCAACGCATACTAATAACACGACTAAAATTAATAATAAAATCTTTTTTTTCATACTACACTTCCTTATAAATAAATTATATACTAATTTCTAACCAAAATAAAGTTATTTTTATTATTTTTGGATATAGAATAATAGAAAAAACGGAAAGAACACTGTAAACTATTCCCCTTTTTTATTGTTAATTATTCCTCTACCATTTATAATCATAATTGGTGATAGCATAATGAATTATGATGAGAACACTTTAGATTCATTAGAAAAATTTATTGATGATTATTTAGCTCAAAAGAAAGCCCAATACAAAGACAGCGGAGATATTTCTATAATTCAAAAATTAGAACATATAGATAGGACTGCTAAGATAGCTAAATTGATTACCAATAACAATAAAATGGCTGTCGTAGCAGCAAAATTTCATGATATTGGAAGAATTCCTCAATATGAAATACTTGGTGCTTTTAGAGATGATATTATTTTACATCATAATTTAGGTGAAGATTTTATTACGAGATTACTATTTAAAGGAATATTACAACCATCTCCTGAATTGGATGCTATAAGACAAGGTGCAATGTATCATGGAAGAACTAGTTTTATTCCGTTTAAGGAAAGCCCTATTACTAAAGAAGCAATGGAAATAACTGAAATTATTAGTGAAGTTGATGATTTAGATAATGGATGCATTGGTGCCCTATTCTATATTGAAGATGAAATTGTGAATGATAAAAAAGGATATAAAGCTAAAAATCCTGATTTAGATATGAAAAGTGTTTCTCCTAGAGTAATGGAATTTTATAGACGTGGAGAAAAATTTAATAAAATGACTGAATGTTATACATATGCCGATTACTTGTTATTTGCAGCAATCTTAGCTATTCAATCATTAAAAGGGAAACATAAGGAAATCGCAAATCAATTAATGAGTTGGAAACTAACAGATGAAATTGGGAATGCTTTAGAAGGTTATAAAAAATTATTTGATAAATATATTGATCCAGCCTTTTCTAAAGAAGCTTATGAAATATTAGAAAGATATTATACTGAGGCTAAACAAAAAGAAGAAACTCAAGAAAAATAAAAAAGATGAATTGTTCATCTTTTTTATTGTTTATATTTTTGAATTATAGCATCTGCAATTCGTTGACTAGCAAAGCCATCACCATATGGATTTGATGCTTTGCTCATCTTTTTATACTCTTCTTCATCAGTTAATAGTTTCATTGTTTCATCATATATAATTTTTGTTGATGTCCCAACTAGTTTTAATGTTCCTGCTTCTATTCCCTCAGGTCTTTCAGTGGTATCTCTTAAAACTAAAACTGGTTTTCCTAAAGAAGGAGCTTCCTCTTGGATACCACCAGAATCAGTTAGAATAATATAAGCTTTATTAATGAAGTTATGGAAATCAAATACCTCTAATGGTTCAATCAATTTAATCTTCTTAGTGTTACCAAATACTTCATTTGCTACTTCTCTAACTTTAGGATTTAGATGTATTGGATAAATAACTTTAACTTTAGTAGTATTTTCTAATACTTGTTTAACTGCTTTGAAAATATTTCTCATATTATCACCAAGATTTTCTCTTCTATGAGCAGTTAAAAGAATTAATTTTTCATCTTCCTTTATCCAATCTAATTCTGGATGTGAATAATCATCTTTAACTGTAGTTTTCATTGCATCTATAGCAGTATTCCCTGTAACATATATTTTATCTTCGTCTATATTTTCATCTAATAAGTTTTGTTTACTTAATTCAGTAGGGGCAAAATACATATCTGTCATGCAATCAACCATTTGTCTATTCATTTCTTCTGGATATGGACTATATTTATCATTAGTTCTAAGTCCGGCTTCAACATGCCCGATAGAAACTTGGTTATAAAAGGCCGCTAAGGCTCCAGCAAATGTAGTAGTAGTATCACCATGAACTAAGACTAAATCTGGTTTACACTCTTTTATAACACCCTCTAGTCCAGTTAATGCTCTAGTAGTTATATCTCCTAAAGTTTGTCCTTGTTTCATAATGTTTAAATCATAATTTGGTCTAATATCAAAAGTTTCAAGAACTTGATCTAACATTTCTCTATGTTGAGCTGTTACACATACAATACTTTCTATTTCTTCTCTGCTATCTAATTCTTTAACAAGTGGAGCCATTTTTATGGCTTCAGGTCTTGTTCCAAATATACTCATTACTTTAATCATTTAATACCTCCACAATTGCAGTCTTTTCTATTTCAGTATACTATAAAAACATCCGAAAAAAAAGAAATAATAATTATTATTATCTCTTTTTTGATATTTTTTTAACTTTAAAAATAAATTTAACGTTATTATTCCAAAATCTTCCTATTCTCTTTGGCTCACAAACTATTCTATATAACCATTCTAAATTTAATTTTTGAAATATTTTAGGAGCTCTTTTTTTAGTCCCGCTCATTACATCAAAAGATCCACCTACTCCAACAAATACACCTTTTTTAAACTTTTTTAAATGTTTATAAATAAGTTTTTCTTGATTAGGAATCCCTAAGGCAACTAAACAAACATCAATATCTTTATTCTTTATTTTATCAAAGAATGAATCTTTATCTTCTACATAGCCATTTTCTGTTGCCACTAAATCTATGCCCGGATATTTATCTTTAATGACTTTTCTTAAAGCATTAATAACTTCTTCCTTAGCTCCTATTAAAGCTACTTTGTATTTATTGATATTACATATATCCATTAATTCATTAGCTAAATCTATGCCAGTTATTCTTTCCTTAATATTATACTTCAAAATATTCGCTGCTTTAACAATACCTATACCATCTGGAATTAACGTGGTCTCTTTATCTACTAATAATTTATTAAACTCTTTATCATTCTCTCCATATGTAAAAGTTTCTGGGTTAGCAGTTACTATAAACATTTTTTCTTTCTTGGATAATTTTTCTTTAACTAAATCATAGAAGTTATCTTTTCCTTCTTTATATAGTTTTTCAAAATACTTTTTCATTTATTAGCCTTTCTAAAATAATCTGTTTTTAATAAATATTTATTATAATTAATCATTTCATTTCCTTTATTACTTGAATTGTTATCAATAAAATTACCATCAGAATCTAGTGTAAATCCTGAACTAAAATAAACATAATTATCATGATTATTGCTAAATACATCAGTAGATAAATAGAACTTGCTATCATATTCTAATCCAAACATGTTTGCTATAGTTGGAACTAAATCTGCAGTATCCATTAATATATCAATATCTTCATGTTTGATATCCTTACTCCATATTATAAGAGGCGTTTTTTGTTGAAGATAAATATTATTAGTTCCTTTTACTTCACTTAAATAGTTTTTGTCCGAAAAACCATAAGCGTCATGATCAGCAAATAATACTAAAACTACATCATCTAACATTTTATCTTCTTCAAGCCTTTTTAAAAGTTTTCTAATCATTTCATCTGTTTGAAAAGCTAAATATCTCAAACAGATTTCTTCTTTTTTTTCCCATGGCTTATACATTATCTTTTCATTTCTAACGGCCTGTTCGCACATTCCGTTATTGAAGAATGGTAAATGCATCGAATATGTAACTAAAAAACTCATAAACTTTTTATCCGTTTTAGGAACCAACAAATTATAAGTTTCATCATTATCTATCCAGCTAATGTCATTTGCATAATTATACCCTTTATCTTTATATTCTTGAGTATTATAATTACCATAGTAATGCTCATAACCCAAACTATTATGCAATACATCCCTATTATAGAAATTCCCACTATTCATATGAAAAGAATTAACAACATAATCAGCCTTTTTGAATAGATTAGGCAATGAATATGGATAATAATTATTTAAATAATCATTAAAATCATCCACTAAATAATAACCTGTATTTGCAGCAAACTCACTATTAATTGTATATCCTGCATAAAAGAATGGAGCATATCTGTTCGTAAAATTTAATCCCTCATTTTTCAATTTATATAAAGTTGGCATATCCTCTTTAGTTAACAACCAGTCGTCACCAGTTTCAATCATTATATAGATCAAATTTTTACCTTTAAATGTGTCTGAATATTTATTCTTTTCGTTATGTGAATCTTTGCCATTGAAATAATTGTCCATTTTTTTTCGGTAACTATCAAGTTCAATCTTCTCCTTAATTACACCTTTATAATACATAACAACATCTTGAATATTGTACTGTAGCAGTCCAACAACTTGAATTGATCTATGAGGAATATTAAAATGAGTATAATTATAAATTGGAGAATAACTATTCTCTTTAGGATAGCCATTATTATTTATAAATAATAGTAACACTCCAATTGATTGAAATACTATAATTAACACTATCAATTTTTTTATAGAATATTTCATATCATTTTTTACTAAAAGGACTACAGTTATAACACAAGCAATCATTATAATAATAAAAGCTATAACTAGTTTTAAGGAAATATAAGTAAATATTGCTGATTTATATTCTAAGCCTTCTCCCATTAGGAATAATTCTGAAAAAGTAAAAAATGAACCCAGTATTTTATAATGAAAGAAATTAACTAAACCAAATATTAAGTTTAAAAGAAAACTAACTATATAATAAATAATGCCAGCTTTTTTTGGCAACAAACTTATAATTAATACATTCAATGAGATTATTGATAAACTAAACATTATAGGAGCCAAATTACGTATAGAATAAAAGTATATCGCTTTTATTGTGTAGTATCTAAAAAAGAAATCTATCAGCAAATATGATAAAAATAACATACATGTAACAAAAGTTTTTGTGTTTACAAATGATTTCTTCATTTTTACTCCCTTAATCAGTTTTTTTGATAAAATCTAACCATCTCTTTTGAACTTCTACAAAAGAGAATTCTTTTGCAATATTTCTAGCTTCTTCACCCATCTTAATTAATCTATCATTATCATTAATTAATTCAACCACTTTTTTTGCCATCTCTTCTTTGTCTCTATTATCAATTAAATAACCACTTATATTGTTTTGAATTATTTCGTTAGCGCCTTGAGCAGAAGAAAATGCTATTTGAGGAATACCAAATGAACCAGCCTCAATTAAAACTATTCCAAATGATTCTTCAAATGAGCACATTAGATATAATGATGATTTTTCAAGTAATTTATTAATATAATCCTTTTTTTGAAAACCATGAAGTTTAATGTGCTCTTGTAAACAGTATTGGTTAATTTTATTTTCAATAGAGCTTTTTTCTACTCCGTCTCCTACTATATCTAAATGAATATCTTTATCTAAGTCATGAATTATATTAAACACATCTATTAAGTCTAAAAAACCTTTTTCTGGAGATAATCTTCCTACAGATATGATATTTTTATTATTCAACTTAGATGTTTTATTAGGAAAATAATCTAGTCCATTAGGTATATATACACACTTAGTATTAGGAATCTCTTTTGAATAATAATCATTTAATTCTTTGGAAACAGATACTAAATAATCTATATTCTTACAAGATTTTTTTAAATTACTAATATATTTTTCGTCATTATTATGATGTCTATGTTCTTCAGCTACTTTTATTTGGTTTTTACCATATTTACTTAATAACTTAGTTATATCGACACGACTAGATATTAAAATATCATCTTCACTATTCTTTATATAATTTATCATAGTCTTCTTTTTTAAATAAAGAATTTTAATACTTTTAAATCCTTCTTTTATTAAAGAGACTAATTTGAATTTTTTTAAACATTTTTTAAATTCTTCTCTGTTTGGATACAAATTAGTTAAATAATCTATCTTAACTTTAGGATCAATGTAAAAGGATGGTTCGTCTTTTTTATATGTTATTACTAATTTTACATCATAATCATTACATAACATATTTGCTTGATTAACAATAGCTTGTTCTACTCCGCCAAAGTTTAAATGCAATCCTAATATTGCTATTTTTTTCATAGACGCCTCCTTTATTTTGATATTAGTTTTCTATATAATTCAGCTTTCTTTTTTGTATTCAATCTCAGTTTAAAGAACTTCATAATTTTATATTTTAATGATTTTTTATTATCTAACCAGCTTCCAGTAAAAATATGTATTGTTACTGAATCTTTTGAAGGATTACAAAATACAGTATCTTCATATACTGCAATACCATCTTTTAATTCTTGATATTTATTACCTATTTTACAACCAAAATCATTTATTAGAATTTCTGATACTGAAATAGTATTATTATTTTCAAAGTCAAAACTATAACCATCTAGGTTATCATAATAATCTAACATCTTTTTTAATAAAGGATGATGCTTTTTAGCTCCAAAAGTTGCTGTAAAAGGATGATCATAATTTTCAAATCCCACAAAAGCATCATGACATAAAAACCTATCTAATCTATCCAATAACAATATATCAGTATCTAGATAGATACCTCCTTCATTATAGATTACATAAGCTCTAATATAATCACTTACATAAGCCCATTTTTTGGCTTCATAGGCAGCTTTACAAAAAGGATGAGAATTAATATCAAAGTTATTTTCATTCCATTCAATAACTTCATAACCATCAAGATATTTATCCCATGTTTTCATACACTTTTTTATATCTTTTGGTTTTTCTTTTCCTCCAACCCAAACATAATGGATTTTCTTGGGTATTTTATTATTACTCATAATTATTCACCTTATTTGAATTATAACATACTATTATTATTGCAACAAGAAAAGACTATCTATTTTAAATAGTTGGAGAAGTCTTTGGATACTTTAGTTGCTCCGCTTAAAGATAAATGACCATTATCATAAAAATCGCCTTTTTCATATTTTATAGTATTATTTTTATTATAATTAATAAATAATAAATTGTTTTCTTTAGCAATTGTTTCAACATAATTATATTTTGCTTCATCATCACTAGACAATAAACAAGGACTTTTAACTAATATTAATTCAATACCATTATCTTTAGCTAATTTAATCATTTTTTTCAAATATTCTTTATTTCTAGAAGTAATTATTTCCTCTTTAGTTTCTTTTAACACCTGTTTATTATCAATAATTATATTATCATTTCCTTCTAGACCTATAAATCCCTTATTATCAATTCCTTTATGTGTGAATGCTACTTTAAAATCATTTTTTGTTAATTCATTATACCTTGAATGATATTTAATTATATTAATATAATAACTCATTCTTTCACTTTTGTTTTCAACACTTTCATTTATTGCTTCAATTTTATTTTTAGAAAATTTCATCTTATCCAAAGCATCCCTGACTACACCAGTAGCAAAATATTCATCATCTACCGCTAGCATTCTTATTTCTAAAACGAAGTACTTTGGCTTTTGATATTTTAAAGCTTCAATCATATAATGATATGTTATATTGATTGGCTGTTGTTGTGTAGCAAAATTATATGATGAAAGATTTGTTTCTTCTTCAATTATATATGGAGAAAATGTAGCATAACTATGTGAGGAACCAAAAAATATCACATCCAGAGAATTCTTCTTTTGATTATAAAAATCGATTACGTCTGTTCCATATCCATTTCCTTTTAAAACAAAAACATCAGAACATATGCTTAACAATACTAAAAATATTACTATAAAAATAACAGTTTTTATTATATTCTTCATAAACACCTCAGAATTTCAAATAAATGAACTCTTTTGCACTAAATCCCGGCCCATAAATACCAAATATTATGGTCATGAATAATAACACAAAATAGACAGCCCATCTAACAACAATGTTCATTTTATAGAATGATTCTTTTAAATCCTTTTTATCTCCAATTACTTCTAAAATCAATACTATCACAACACATACTAATAGTATTGATGCTTCTAGGACGTTGGTTCCTAATAAAGATAAATCTTTTGCCATTCCAAAATTAAATAAATGAGTTATTATTGTTATAGAATCGTTTATAGAATTACTTCTAAAGAATATCCAAGCAAAATCTATAATAATAAATGTAATTAATACTTTAATGATATGTATAAACCAATTATCTTTTTCTTTTTTCTTGTTCTTATTCACTACATTTTCAACAACTAAGAACATTCCATGAATGCCGCCCCAAATTAAAAAATTAAAGCTGGCGCCATGCCACAAACCACTAACTAAAAAGACTATTAATGTATTTACTTGCGCTCTTATAAATCCCTTTCTACTTCCACCTAAAGGAAAATATAAATAATCTCTAAACCAAGTACTTAAAGATATATGCCATCTACGCCAAAATTCTTTTATAGAACTAGCTAAATATGGTCTTTTAAAGTTTATTGGAATATCATAACCCATAATATATGCTGATCCTCTAGCTATTAATGAATAAGAATAAAAATCAAAATAGATTTGAATAGCAAAGATAATGGTAGAAAGAATTAAATATAAGCCTCCACCATTAATATAGTTATTTAAATTGTTATAGACCGTATCTACTATTATAGCAGCCCGATCTGATATAACTAGTTTATAGAAAAAACCAATTAGTATTAGAAAAGATCCATAGCAAAAATTTGAATAGTCAAATTTTTTAACAGTTTTATAGTTACTTAAAGAATCTTTGGCTTTTTCAATTGGACCTGCAATCAGTTCAGGAAAAAAAGAAACAAATAAAGCATAATCAATAATATTCTTTTCTACAGAAACATCTTTTCTATATATATCAATAGAATAACTTAAAGATCGAAATGTATAGAAACTAATGCCAACAGGCAACAACAAATTTAGTGTTTTTGGCAAACTAAGAGAAATCGGTTTTAACAAAACATTTACAAAAGTTATAATAAAACTATAGTATTTAAAAACTATTAATAAACCTATATTAATAAAAATTGATAGTATTAAAAATAATAATTTTGTATTCTTCTTATTATATTTACTCATTAATAAGCCAGACAAATAAGTTACTATAGTAGATATAATCATTAATATGGCATACTTAGTATTCCAAGATATATAAAAATAATAACTACATATAAGTAACCATAAATTTTTAAATCTTTTGGGCATCAAAAAGAAGCCTATACAACTTATTAATAAAAATGATAAATACTTTAGTGATGTAAAAGCCATGTTTAATTCCCTTCTTTTTTATAGATAGTTTATCATCTCTTGTATCTACAAGTTAATTCTATCATATTAGAACTATCATAACAAGAATAGAGCACATCACTGTGCTCTATTCCTTAATTTAAAATTATGATTTTTTTATCATATTTCCTAGTCCAAATGTTCCATTGATTAATTGGCCTATAAAGAATCCTAACATTATTGTTACAATTAAACCATCTAAAACATTTCCAGTAAAATATGCAGCTGATAAGCATATTCCTACCCCTAATAAATAGAAAACATTTTTTAAAGCAAATGATTTTCTAAAACTGATAATCATTTTTAGAATACATACTGCAACTATAATTATGTATGGTAAAACTAATAAGATAAATCCAAATAGTCCCATTGTTATGTATTGAGATATATAGTCCCTTTCTAAATCAAATATATTTCCTTCTCTAACGAAAGTAATGCCCAGCAAATCATCATATTTATTATTATTTAATTCTTTTACTCTAGTTAGCATTAAATACTCTATTTTTCTAAAATTGACTCTATCATAATAATCCATTTTCATCACATTATACCAGAACTCTGGATCATAATGGTATGGATAACTTTCTTCAACAAAGAATCCATGTAATCCGTAGGATAAATAATTATCTCTAACGAAATTAATTAATAATTCATTTCTTTCCTCAGAATCCAATTCTTTTAATATTTCGTCTATACTTTTCTCTTCTTTTGCATCAGAATGTGTCTTTTTATATTTTTCTTTAATATTATTATTGACTTTTTCTAATTCTGCTTCATTCTTTGTTTTAATACCATCAACATCATTATTATAACTATTAGCTGCCTCAACATCAATATTAGTTCTATTAACTGCCGGAGCTTTTGGGGTTATTAATAGTGATAATGCAATTATGAAAGCTATGAACCCAAAAGTCCTTTTGCTAAACTTTATTTCTTTTTTTATAAAAGCAAAGAACAAGTAAAAGAATAAAGCAATAATACATATTGCAAAGAAACCATAAGTGCTTACTTTAGTTCCTAACATTAACATTCCAATAAGAGTAATAAAGAATATAAACATATTTTTAAAAGATGAATTATTAATAAAATTATATATCATTATAGTTGATAATAATATTAATAATGCAGATAATCTATTAGGATCTAAGAAGAAGCCTTTTGAGGCCAAATCTAAATAATTAAGATTACACCTATCGGCTTGGAACCAACAGAAAATATTTCCTTTTATTATTTCTTTACTATAAGAACCGGTTGATATAACGAATAAATTTGAAACTATTATACTTCCACATATAATAAATAATAGCCAATTAACAATCTTTTCAATAGACTTATTATCAAATTCGTAATGGAATGAAATAATAATTGTTATAAGTGGTAAAAGCATTCTAATTATATAGAATAATTCACCAACTAAATTATAGCCAAAATCATAGCCGCTATAAAAGTTTGTGAAGTTTAAAGCATTTATATGATGAAAAACAATGTAGACGACTAAAAAGACAGCATAAATGATATACAATATTAATTCTTTTTTATTTCTCCATACAATTAAAAACAATACAGCTATTACAAAAACAAAGGCTATTCTTATAATAGTTGATGGGGAAAAACCAAACATAGATACAACTTTTTCATCAAATAGAAAGTATAAATCTAATATTGGTTGCAATATTAAAAAGAACATGAGTATTTTCTCTATTATTCTTTTATCTATTATTTTATTCCTTAATTTGTTCATTTTTTACCCTACTTCTTGCATTCCTAATAATTATAACACAAAATACTAGATAAAAACATTCATTTTGTTTTTATCTTTACATATTCATATATATCTAAAAATTTTAATATTTCTACTAAATTATCGTAACTTTTTTTATCGGTTATAATAGAATTAAACCCATTATTCATATAATTAAAGAGTTCATCATATAATTTTGGTAATGAACCATCTAACATCTTTTTGTTAAAGAATCTAGCGTCAGATCCTACAAAAACATCTTCTTTTTTGACATTAAATATCTCTATTTCTCTCTCATTATAATTTTTAAAGAAATTTAGTATAGATTCATAATACTTATATTTTATTAATTCATTATCATTAATACGCTTATTTATAACAAATTTTATAATATTATAAATGTTTTTAGAACGTTTTTTAGAATAAAAAACTCTATAATTCAAATGAAGTTTATTAAATATTCTAAATAATAAATATTGGACCTTATAGAATGGAATATTTACCTTATTTAATATTAATAGTAAAGTTCTTAATTCTCCATTTAAAACATTAAGTAATCCTATTTCATTATTAATATAGTTTTCTTCAAAAACACGATAATTAAAGAAAGGAAAATCAACATTTGAAACATTTAAAGAACTTAATTCATTTTCGTGACAAAACCAAAATGGTGTATTCCAAGTTAAGTAATTATAGTAAACTTTTTCTTTATATATCTTATACTTCCAAAAAGCAACATCTACAAACAAGTTTCTTCCCAACCATAAACCCATTAAAGGAATATTTGAAAAACTATTAGTATATTTCTTAACCTTTTGGAAACCTACTATTTCTGATTTCTCATTCATAATATTGTATCCAGATATTATTGCATCAATATTTTTGTTCTTATTAAAATACTCTATTGCCTTTTTAAAAACATTGTTATCTGCCATAACATCATCTGAATGAAGAACAAATATTAATCCATCATTGTCTTCAATTGAATTTAGACCTGTTTTTAAAGCATTTAATTGATCAGCATTATCTTGATATATATAAGTTATTTTTTTATCCAATTTATTATCTTTTATATATTTTTTTACTAATGATTCAGTGCCATCTACACTACCATCATTTACTATAGTTAGATGCCATTTATCATAAGTTTGATTCTTAAGTGAATCCAAAGCATCAATAATAGTTTTTTCATCATTATATGTTGGCATCAACACATTGATAATCATAATATCCTCCTAACTTGTATATTTTCCTCTTACTTTAATAAATTCTATCCCTCTAGATGTTAATAATTTAAATGATTTAAATAAAATGTAATAAATGATAAATAATATAATTGCTACTAGAATAGCAAATCCTAATACTAATCCTATCCAAGATAAAACACTAGTTATATGTAAATTAATTATATTAAATAAATAAACAAATACTACATTAATACCTACTATTACAGCATAAACACCAAAATATCTCAAAGAACTCTTATTAAATACTTTTTTATGAATACAAACGGAGTTTTGAATAAATGATGTTACTAAAGTAGCTATGATAGTTCCGAGTAAAACTCCAACGATTTTAAACTTTCTAACTAATAGAACTGATATAATTAAATTAAGAATAGCCTCTAATATTGTAGCAATCTTAGTTTCTTTAAATAAACCTAAAGAATTAATTGTTATTATTACAGCTCTAACAGATATAGTTTGAAAAATAATAAAGCAAAACAAGAATAATGTCCAATTGTTTGTTAGATATTCTTTACCTATCCAAAATGTTATTAAAGAGTTTAAAAAGCCATATAACATGATGAAACAGAATGAAGCTATAAATAGAAACATGATATTTAGTTCACAAAATACCGAGTATTTTTTTTCTTCATTATCATTACATAAAACATTTGCAAAACTTGGTGTAATAGCAGTCGCGGCTATATAAATTGTATCTGATACAAACTTAGTTATATAATTATATGAAGTGTAAATTATTACTGTTAAAGGATTAATAAAAGCAGATAACAAAACAATATCTGTATTTGAGTTCATTATTCCAGATAGTTTTAAATATACTAAATCTTTTGTTCCTTTTAAATACTTTTTGTTATATGTTTTATTATCCTTTAACCAAGGATATTCCTTGTATACTAAGTGATTAATATATAAATCTATTATTACAGTTATTGCTATTCCTGGTAATAAAACAAACAAATAATCTACTCCAAGAGATATTAAAAGGATTTCTATAATTATTTCTAAAACTTTAATACCTTTTACTAAGTAATTTATTTTATAAGCATTTTGATTAGAGTCCATTATATATCTAGGCGCAACAAAGAAATAGTCTATAATATTTCTAATTAAGAAGATAATACACACTACTTGAATATATAATCTATCTACATTTGCTTTAGTTAAGTAATGCACAAAGAAACTAATAATAAAGGAGATTAGTAACATTGCAATACCAATGTATTTATAAAACTTTTTGGATGTGCTATAAATATTATTTACTTCATCTTTGTCATTTTTAGCAAAGGCTTTATATAATTCTTTATTTAAAACAAGTCCAAATCCTATATCTGCAATAGCTATATAACCAAATATTTGATAAAACAATTGGTTTAAAGAATATACATCATTGCTTAGATAATGAACAAATACACGAACTTTAATAAAGCCTAAAATGCCTATAACTAAATTAAATAAAACAACTGATATAATATTTTTTATTGATTTTTTTGTTCTCACAAAAAGGCTCCTTTTCTACTTCTTAAAATAACCATCTATTATCATTTTTGTTAATCTTTCACAAACATGACCATCATTTAAATAATTAAACTCTTTATTAGCATGTTCAATTCTTTCATTATATTTGCTATACCAAGATTCATCTTTTATTAGTTGAATCAATTCCTCAGGTGTCTTACACATTGGCCCAGGCAATTCTTTATCTATATCAATATCAAAACCATTTCTTTCTTTAATATATTCTTCTAAATCATACATATAGAAAATAGTTGGCCTATGCATTAAAGTAAAATCCCAAACTATTGTAGAATAATCTGATATTAATAAATCTGACACTAATAATATATCTTGAGTATCATTATACCTTGAAAGATCTATTACATTATCTGGTAATTTAATTTTGGGATTAATCCCCTTTGCTTGTGGATGTAATCTGATTAAAAACAAGCAATCTTTCATTTTTCCAAATTCTTTAACTGGTAATTCATTAGTCCAATCTGTTAAGTCTTTCTCTCTAAAAGTTGGAGCATACATAACTATTTTTCTATTATTCTTTTGGATATTAATCTTTTTAAGTAATTCTTCTTTTAATTCTTCACTTCTATTAACTATGATATCTGTTCTTGCTACTCCAGTAACTACTCCTTTTCCTTCGTAGCCTGTTGAACTTCTTATTTCCGCTAATAATCTTTTATCTGAAGCCACAAAATAGTCCCATTCTCTTGTAAAACTAGCTGGATATCCCGGGTGAATACCTGTTACATCATAACCACATTTCTTAAACACTCCATTACTATGCTCTAATTGCAAATATATTTGGTTCTTTCTTTTTTTTATAATACTTGAAGTGCTTTGACTTTTTAACCAATATTTTGCTGTTGCTTGATGAAATAGGCCTTTTATTGTTCTATAATATCTAACGTCTTTTTTATCTAAATCACTTATATCTGTTTCTTTTGATACAAGCCAAATACATTTAAAATTATTTATATTGTTCTTCTTTATATACAAATATAACGCCAATGGGTTTCCGTCAGCTTTATTATGAGCAGATTCAAATAGTAATTTTTTTTCATTGACCGGAAATAATCTAAATATAAAATTAATTACTAATCCAATTACTTTTTTCATAAAAACACCTATTATAATTATACAATATTATTAGTTAATATCATATAAAAAAGTATACAATCGTATACTTTTTTACTGTTTTATTTCCGCTAATTTTGTTTTAGCTTCGTTTACTGTTTCTTCATTAGGTATCATGACATATAACTCTTGACTAGGAGCGGAGTAAGTATATGCCCGACCATCACTACCATTTACACTTATTGATTCTATATTCCAAGTTGCCATGTCTTTAAGTTGCATATTAATCAAACTTGTAATGTTATTCGTAGACATATTAGTAGTAAAATTACCATCTAACGCTCTTAATAAATCATCATATCGAACCAATATAGCAGCTGAAGATGCTTTTTGAATTATTGCTTTAATCATTCGTTGTTGATTTTCTCCTCTAACTCTATCACCATATTGGAATGCTTTTCTAGTTCTTACAAAATCCAAGGCTTGTTTTCCATTTACATGATTAATTCCTTTTTTAAATCTATGATGTAATTCATAACTTGAAAAATCATATTCTGATTCAACATCAACACCACCTAAGGCATCAACTAATTTAATTAAAGCGTTGTAATTAACCTTTAAATAATAGTTAATTTCAATGTCAAATAATCTTTCTATAGTCTTAACACTCATATCTATACCATAAGTTCCTGCGTGAGTAAGTTTATCTTTTTGATTGACTCCAGCAAGTTCTACATAATAATCTCGAGGTATATTAATCATTAATATTTTTTTTGTTTTTGGATTAATACTCATTAAAATATTAACATCACTTCTTGTTTTATCAGCAACACTTCCATAAGTATCTATTCCAGATATATAAATATTAAACGGCTTTTTCGTAACATCCACTTCTTTAGCCTTAACCTCTTTAGATTTTTCTCTTATAGAAAACTTATAAACTACGACATATTTTTCTATTTTTTCTTCATTTGGATTTTCTTCATCAACTTCTTGATTCTCTTGAATCATATCAAAATAACTGCTTGTTATTAATATTGCAGATATCTCATTATTATCTAATTTTTCAAATAATGCCCCATTACCTTCAACATCTAAAGGTTGAATTTTAACAGTTTTGTTTAACTTATCTAAGGCTTTATTAGAAGTGTTATCAGCTTTTGAAGAATAACCAACTAATTTATTGCTTAAATCTTTTACATCCTTTATCATGCCATTATTCAAAGCCACTACATAATAATTCTTGGCTTCATAATCAATTAGACTTGTAAATTTATTTAAAAAATCAAAAGTTTTATTTAAATAGAAAAAAGCTGCGCACATAACTATGATATAAATAATTTCAAAAAAAGCACATATTAATTTCTTTTTATTTTTCTTCTTTCTAAATAATGTATAAAAAACCAATAATATTGGAATAATAACTCCAAATAAACCATATAGGATTAAGTATTTTGCGGGTAAAATATTATATTTTAATAATAAGAAGGTATTTAAAAAAACTATGATCAGTAGTATTAATCCTAGTCCTGCAAAAAAAATCTTTCTTTTTTTCTTTTTTCTTAATCCCATAACAACCTCTTTAATTATTATAAAACACTTTATAGACTAATTCAAATAATTAGCTAACAAAAATGTAAATAGCACTTTATTTACATTTTTGTTATAAATCAAATATTTTATTTTTTATCTTTATGATTATAAAGAATATCTGTTTTTAAAATAACAAATAGTAATAATATCATTAATAAAACATACACTATAACTGCTTCTTTAGTTTGACCTATAACATATAGAATCGCAACTGATGAAAAAACTATACTAACAAAATAAATAATTAATATACTCTTTTTTGTTGATAATTTCATTTTCAATAATTGATGATGAAAATGTTCTTTATCGGGTGCTCCAATATTCTCACCTTTAAGTAGCCTTCTTAATATGGCTAATAATGTATCAAATATTGGTATAGCTAGTATTACCATCGGAATAATTAATGATGTTAAAGTAGCTACTTTATAACTAACTAAAGCAATTACAGAAATCATAAAGCCTAAGAATAGACTTCCAGAATCCCCCATAAATATCTTGGCGGGTGGAAAATTATGAACCAAAAATCCTAACGTCGCTCCCAGCATTATTAATGATAAAACTATATCCAATCCAGCTAATTTATTCAATAATATTGCTATTACACTTATTGTAATAAAGTAAATTTCACTTATTCCTGCTGCTAGACCATCTAATCCATCTATTAAATTAATAGCGTTAGATATAGCAACAATAAAGAATATTGATAATATATAACTTAAATATATATTAAAACTAATACGCCATCCCAAGAATGTTATTTCCGTAAAGTAAACTTTTCCATAAATAACCACTATAACAGCAGCGACTATTTGAACTAAAAATTTATACTTTGCTCCAATAGGTTTAATATCATCAAATATACCTATTAATAAGATAATAAATGAACCTATTAATATTGAAATCATTTGAGTAGTTAAATCACCATATAAAATGTAACCAAGCAAAAATGCTCCAAATATAGCCAAACCACCTAATCTAGGCATAGGTTTATTGTGAACTTTTCTTTCGTTTGGTATGTCCATAGCACCAACATAATTAGCTAACTTTTTAGCAATAGGAACTAGAACTAAACTAACTATAAAAGTTACTAAAATTATTTCAAATATATTATGATTGTTTACTACCCATTTCATATATTACACCCGTAATTAATTATATCTTAGAACTATTAAAAAATAAAGTTGCGAAACTATTTTTTTCGTTTCTTACTTTTTTTCTTTGGCTTTTCTCCTAAGATATCTTCTTCTTCCTCTTCTTTTATTTCTTCTATGTTGTTTTCTTCTGAAGCAACTTCTTCTTCATCTGAATTATCAGTTATTTTCTCTTCTTCTGGTGCCTTTTCTATTATATCCTCTTTTTGCTTCTTAGGTCTATCTTTTTTCACACTTTTTTTCTTATTTAATAAAATAATACATATTATAGATAAGAATAAACCAACTCCAAAAACTATTGTAGTTAATAAATAAATATTATTATTAGAATTATTTAATAAATCATCTATAAAATCACTATCATAAGCACTAAAAGTCTTATTTTTACTATCATATAGATAGAATCCTTCTTCTCCAGTTTCAATATTTTTACCATAAACAACATAATATCTGCTTGAATTATTATATTGATATGCATCGTATTTAACATCATCTATTGTTAATGTCGTTTTTTCTGCATTATCTAATTCTTTTAAATTTAGGATTATTATTTGTAAAGAATTACTATAAGCATATGAATATAAAGAATAGTTTTTATTATCTTTTGCTTTTTCATTATATATGTAACTTTTAACATTTCCATTCTCGTCTTTTAAGCCTACTAATACATAATTAACTTTATCATTCTTGCATGCAGGAATATTAGTTCCAGCTATTACTACTTCACTTTCTTGAAATAATTCTGGACATTTAAAGTTATCTCTCAATTTAACTACAGTCCAATTAACATTATTAATTGGGACAATTATTGGAGTAGGATCTATTACATCTACTTCTATGTTATAAGTCTTTTTAGACCCACTTTCACTAGTTACAACAACACTTAAGTTATTTAAACCTTCAGAAATTGTTTGCTCTCCAGCCCCAGATACTTTAGCGTATCCCGAATTTGCAGATGCATTAATTTTAACACTTGTAGTTCCTTCAGGAACTGTTACTTTATAATCTAGGACGTCTTTGCTAAACTCTGGTGTAATTGTATAACCTTCTACACTTAAACTTTTTAAATTATTATCAGTTGATTTTTCTCTTGGTAACGCCACATTAATTTTAATTGACTTTGCTGAAAGTGATACTGCACTACCACTAGAATCACTTACACCACTTGGCGACACAGTAATAGTCGCACTGCCAACACCATTGGCAGTTAAGGTGACTGTGTATGAGTTGTTTTCTATCCAAGCTCTATCTTCGCTTACAGATACAACACCAGAATTAGATGAAGATATATTAAATCTTCCAGTTACATCACTACCCTTTATTGTTAATTTAGTTGAACCACCTTTAGTTAGATTTTGTGATCCAACACTAACTGTAAAAGAGGCTGCACAGGCATTAGATACCCAACCAAATAACAAACAAACTGTAACAATTATTTTTATAAATCTTTTTTTCATCTTATCTCTCCATTATACTATTCTTTATCTTAACATAATCAGTTGCACCAATTTCACCATTAGCATCTACGTCTGCTGCAACACTTTGAGCAACAGATAATTCACTACCTTGTTTTTCCATAATAAAGTTTTTTATCTTAACATAATCAGTTGCTCCGGTCTCACCATTGCCATCTACATCACCCTTGATAGCTATTGTTAAATTAACTATATTTTCACCATCTTTTATTACTAAAGTATCACCAGTTTTTACATAATCATTATCAGATACATTCTCAATAGTTATCTCAAATTCAGGCAATGCATCTTTGATGCTCTTTAAAGTAGTTCCTAAACTAATATTAGTTAAAATACCACTTTGTTTAGCAGCTTTTAACTTAGTTAATACAACTTCTTCAGTCAAATTAGCTGGTGTATTGTCTGTTGGTCCAATATTAGTTGGACTTACAATAACACTGGTATCACCACCACTAGCCCAAACTAGACCAGCAAGTATTGGGCTTTCAGCACTACTATTAGCTCCAATATTAAAGAAATTAAATAAGTTTTTATAAGTTATTCCTTTATAAGTGAACTCAGCTCCAGAAGTTGCTCTTGAACCTTTGGTTCCAGATTCTTGACGAGCTAAAGATGCTAAATAAACTGAACTAATATTAGCAACTGAACCAGCATTAACAAATATTGAAGCATAACTTTCATTATCTATTAGAGAATACTCTGCCATAAATGTTCCATTTAATATACTTTGAACTACTGGAATAGTATAGTTTTCACTATAACCTAAGTTTTCAAACATAAGTATTCTTTCGGGAACTAAAGAGTTTCTTGGATCTAAGTAAAACTCTACTGTAGCCCTGTTAGCTCTATACCAACCTTTTTCTGTCTGGATTGGACTACCTGAAGATAAATCATAATAAAGATTTCCACCTTGAATTGAGCTAACTGCTTGTTCCGCAGTAACTGATCTCGCAAAATCTAAACCTGTAGGTAAAGATTTAAATGTCCAATTAGCATATGTTTGATGAATTAATCTTAATTTACACTTATAGCTTTCAGTAAAATTCTCAGCATCAAGCAATGCTTCAAATTCAGTATCCAAAACTTCATTTTGACAAGCAGTAATTGTTTCTTTACCAGGTAATGTAGTCCATTCTGGCATATTTTCAAATACAGGAATGGTAAACACTAAAGGCAATGCCAACAAATTATTGGCTAAATAACTGTTATAGCTAGAATAAGCTTCTGAATAAGGTGCTTGTAAATTAGCCATATATTGATGGTTATAAACACTATAGGAGCCATTTGGATTAACATTAAATTTCTTTAAATATGAGGTAAATTGTCCTTTATTGATATATGATTGAGTAATAAAGATGGCTCCTCCGGTAATAGCCTTTTTAGGACTAGTCCAAGGTCTTAGATAAACATCTTGAATATCCATTTGATCTACTTCTTCTACTTTTACATAGCTTGCGCAAACATAACCAATAGATGTTCCACTATAATAAATCTTATACCAGCCAGCACTACAACCAGATTCTGATTGATATAAAGTATTAGAAACTAATTTATATTTATTTCCTTTAACTAATGTGCTATTAGTGCCATAGTTAGTTCCAGGGCCTTTTCTTGTATTAACTCCAGAACCAGTAATGGTTCCTTGGAAAATTGTGTCAGCATAAAAAGTATTTATATTTAGTATAAATAGGAAAAGAAACAATAAAATGTATTGATAACTTTTTTTCACTAAACTCCTACTTTCTCTATATATTTTAACACATTTAACACTCAAAAATTCTAATATAGCTACAATTTTCGCCAAATTGACATATTTTTGCTATTATTTTTAGGAAAGTTATATTATAATACTTGCAAAAGGGATGAATTATATGAACAGAAATTTTGATGGTATCGATATATTTTTTATCATAGTTATATCTGTTTATTTTGTTGCGCTTTTTTTATTCATTTCAATTTTTTTAATAAAATATTTTGAACCAGAAGAAAGTAAGAATATCCCTAAAGAAAAGAAAGTTAGAAAGAAAAGAGTTTCTATCAAGGAAAAAACTGGTTCAATTAAGAAAGAAAAAGTTAGTAAACCTAAAAGGGAAAAGGTTAAAAAAGAAAAGAAAGTTAAAGATAAAGTTAAGAAAACTCCAGTTAAAAAGGAGAATAAACCAAAGAAGGAAGTCCCAGTTACAAAAACTCCAGTTAAACCAAAAAATAAAAATGCTAGAAGACCTAATAGAACTAAACCAAAGAGAAAGCGAACTAAAGAAAGTAATATTGTTCGTAAGAATTATAAGAATAATGTTTCTTATGTTAAAAATAATCCTAAAAAAAGAAAACAAAGTTAATGTTTTCTTTTTTTATTCTAATTCATAATTATAAATACCATGAATCTTTTTTAAATCGCTTTCGCTAGGTTCTACCACTACATAATTATTGTTTTCCTTAGCGACTGTTAAAACTATTGTATAATCAATTCTATTTGTAGTATTACTTAGATTGTTCAAGCGAAAATCTATATATTTATTAACATCATAATTACCATCATCATCGTAAAATTCACTACGATTATTTTCTAAATACAAAGCTGAATCATAATTAGCTTTATAATAATCATAAACAGTTATTTTAACTTTAACATAGCTAAATTCATCATCATATTCTTCTTCTAAAATATCATAAGTTAAATCTTTATATTGTTTTTTTAATATATCTCTATATTTCTTTTCTTGTTCTTTATTTAAATTTTCACTTTGAACTATATTTTCTAAATCCACTAACACTTCACTATCTAAAGTTTTATATTTTTTTAAATACCTTTCTACTGCTCCTCTTTGGGTCATTTTCCCGCATCCAACCAATAAACATATAGATAGAAAAAGAATTATTATTCTTCTCAATATTATCACCTAATATTATTATTTACTTTTTTAATCTATTTTATACACTATATGTCATTTTAATTAATTCATATATTTCATACTCTTTATTAGTCAATCTATTGTTAATTTTATCTAACATTCTTAAAAACATTTCTTCATAGTTATCATTTAATTCATTAAACCATTCTAAATAAATATACTTAAACTTACTTTTATCTTTGTTATTAAACATTGTTTTTATTTCGGTTTTTAATATTTTTTTGATCTTTATATCTTGTTTTGTTTCTCTTAATATTTCTTCCTGAGAAAGAATTTTATAGTTAACTTTAGTTAACTCTACATTATAGACGAATTCATTAATATTCAATTCATCATCTAATAATAAACTACTCTTATTAGTTGATATCCCTTCATTATTAAATTCTAAGGCAATATTATTTGAACCATCACTAAATATAGCCACATATTTTAAATAATCTCCCCTTTTTGTTTTTGTCTTATTCTCTATCATATTTAAAAAAGATTCCTCAACTTTTATTTTATTAGACCAAATATCTTGAAAATCTTTCTTTTGAATATGAAAAAGAGGAATCTTTTTTATATAATCATAAACGTCTTCTTCTTCCCATTCATAAAACATATATAAATTATCTTGAAAATTTAATAGTATATCATAATAATAATTCATTATTTTTCTTCCTTCCTATAGATAAGTAGATTAAAAAGAAGCCAATAAAAAATAAATCACAGTAAGGACTTCTAATAATAAAATAAACAAATTCTAAAAAAGTATACCCAATTACGAGAAGATTTAAATAAAGAAAAATGAAAAAAAGTCCTAGGGTTGATAAAATAAAACCAATTATAAATATGATACATTTATACATAACTATCTCTATATTTTATTTATAATTTATAAAAAATATTATATAATTAATTAGGTGATACAAATGAAATATATAAAATATATAATATTAGGAATTATTCAAGGATTAACTGAACCACTGCCAATATCTTCAAGTGGCCACATATTCTTATTTAAACATTTATTTAATGCTGAATTATTTAATAGTTTAAATTTTGAAATCATATCAAACTTTGGATCTTTTTTAGCTATATTCTTTATTTTTAGAAAAGATATTTGGAAATTATTTAAAGACTTTTTTGGTTTTATATTTAAAAAAGAAAAGAGAAATAATTATAAAGATGGATTTATGTATGTTATCAAAATGATTATATCTACTATTCCTGTTATAATTACCGGATTCTTATTTAATGATTATTTAGAAAGTAATTTTAGTTCAATAAGATTATTGGGATTCACATTTTTATTAACTGCATTAATGCTATATATTGTTAGAAATATTAAGGGTGAAAAAACTGGTAAAGATATTACGATTAAAGATGCAATTATTATTGGATTATTTGAAGCAATAACTATTATTCCTGGAATATCTCGAAGCGGAACCGTTTTAGTTGCTTGCTTAATATGTAAACTTAAGAAAGAAGATGCTTTAAAATATACTTTCATGTTATATTTCCCGGTTAGTCTAGGAGCAATGGTTCTAAAAGTATCCGACTTAGGAGGAACCTCTTCAGCATTACTACTTCCATATTTTATTGGTATGTTATTTGCTCTTATAGTTACATATTATTCATATCAATGGTTAAGTAGATTAGTTAAAAATGGTAAATTATGGAAATTTTCTATATATTGTTTGCTTCTAGCTTTATTTATATTTATTTACTTTAGATAATTAATTTAATAAATAAATAGAAATATTTAGAACTAAGGCAAAAATAAGCCATAAAAGATACGGTGCATTTAAAAATGCACTTATTTTTGCTATGGAATAAAATTCTCTAATCATTAATATAACCAATAGAATTATTATAAGTATCCATATAAAAGATAATAAATATGCTTTAAAAGAAAAGAATATAAAACTCCATAAGAGATTTAATATTAGTTGAATAATGTATAAAATCATAGCTTTATCTACTCTATCATTTACTCTATTTATGATGATATAAGTAGATATTCCCATTAAAATATAGAGAATTGTCCAAGCTATTGGAAAGACTATACTTGGGGGCGCAAAAAATGGTTTAATAACTGTTTTATAACTATTATAATTAATTAGTAAACTAACTAAAAAGGCAAACCCCAATGGTCCGCCTATACATATTAATAATTCTTTATAATTTATTTTCATATCTCATCACTAATAATAGTATATAAATTATAATAATAAATTATTCATAAATACCTAAATAGTATTTCTTTTTTCCTTTTTTTATTAAATATACCTTTTTATCAATAGCATTATCCTTCTTAATAACTTTAGTTGAATCTGTTATCTTTTCATTATTTAAACTAATTGCATTACCACCAATTAATTCTCTAGCCTCTCTTTTACTACTAGCTATACCACCATTAACTAATAAGTCTTCTAAAATAACATTATCTTCCAAAGTAACTTTTTCTATATCTTTAAAATTAGTTAAAATATCATCACTAGTTAATTTTTTAATGTCATCAGTAAATAATGCTTTACTCATCATTTCTGCTTTATTATATGCTTCTTCTCCATGTAAATGAGTAATTATTTCTTTAGCCAAAGCTTTATGAGCCTCTCTTAATTCAGGATGCTCTTGATTCTTCTTATCTAACTTTTCAATTTCTTCTTTAGATAAAAAGGTTAATTTTTTCAAATAATCTATAATCATTGAATCTTCTAAATTAATTAGATATTGATATAATTCATAACTAGATGTTTTATTCTTGTCTAGCCATAAAGCATTCCCTTCAGTTTTACCAAATTTCTTTCCTGTTGAATCAGTCACTAAAGGCATAACCATTCCATATGCTTCTTTATCTATTTTCTTTCTTATTAATTCTATTCCTGAAGTAATATTTCCCCATTGATCAGAACCTGCAACTTGTAATGTAACATTTCTATTCTCATATAGATATAGAAAATCCAATGCTTGTAAAATCATATAAGAAAACTCAGCATATGTTATACCTGTTTCTAATCTAGACTTAACCTTATCTTTAGCCAACATGTAATTAACATTGAAATATTTGCCATAATCTCTTAAAAAATCAATGACATTTATATCTTTAGTCCAATCCCAGTTATTAACTACTTCAAAGCCAAATATTTCTTCAGCTTGTTTTTTTAGGCCAATAAAGTTTTTTTCAACTTCTTCTTTAGTAATCATTGGCCTTTCACTATCTGGTTTAGGATCTCCAATTAACCCAGTAGCGCCTCCTACTAAAAGAATTGGATGATGGCCATAGGCTGCTAATCTTTTTGATATCAAAAATGAAGAATAATGCCCTATATGCATTGAATCAGCAGTTGGATCTGTTCCAATATAGAATGTTAGTCCTCCTTCGTTTAATTTATCAATTAAATCTGGACTACTAATATCTTGAATTAATCCACGCCATTTTAAATCTTCATAACAATTCATTTTTATTCCTCCTTAAATAAAAAAATTCAAAAACCAAGGTTAAGGACGAGATGACCCGCGGTACCACCTTAATTTATGAATTAATCATACACTTTAAAACTATTAACGCTAGTAACGATTTAGCTCCAGAGTCGTAAATTCCTTCATCGCTAACACATAAATTATACAATTAATAAAACAATAAATCAATTAATTATTATCTACATTATGATATATTTCAGTAACATCATCGATATCATCCAACATTTTATATAATTTTTTAAATGTTTCTAAATCTTCATCATTTAATGCTGTTTTCTCTTTAGGAAACATTCCTATTTGATCTATATCATAACTAACATTTGGCTCTATCTTTTCAATAACATCTTGAACTTTATTATGATCATTTGGATGCATAGAAATAGTTATTAATCCATCTTCATCTTCATAATCAATTATATCTATTCCTTCATTAAGTAATTCTTCAAATATTTCTTCAGATTTTGAACTATTAAAAGAAATAACTCCTAAATAATCATAATTATAAGAAACGGAATTTGTTACGCCTAAACTCTTATGAACCTTGTTAAAAGCCGCACGAACTTCTCCAACTGTTCTATTAACATTATCAGTTAAAGTTTTAATTATCAATGTTGAAGCTCCAGGTCCAAATCCCTCATAAATAACTTCTTGATAGTCTTCACCACCTACTCCTTTAGCTTTATCAATAGCTCTATTAATAATATCACTAGGTACTTGATTCTTTTTAGCTTTTTCTACCAATCTTTTTAATGTTGCATTCGCTTCAATATCTGGAACACCTTTTTTAGCAGCTAAATATATTTCTTTAGCAAATGTTGTATATATTTTTCCTTTAGCAGCTCCAGTTGCTTGAATACTTGCTTTTCTAACTTCGTATGCTCTTCCCATTATAACCTCCTAAAAAATACGTAAACTACGAATATATTCATAAACAAAGTGTTTACTTTTAGTATTAGTTTTAATATATTGAATTTGTTTTAAAACTCTATAAACATTAAAATAACTACTATCTTCTTTTAACATAACATATTCTAAACACTTAATAATTAATTCTTTATCACTACAACTTTTAAAATATTTTTTACATTTTTTATATAACTCTTTGTCTCCTTTTTTAACTAGAGTTTTATAAACCATTGGCGAACATTTTTTAAATATATAATTATAACCATCATAATTCTTTAATATTTTTAAAGTATCATAATAACCTAATTTAATATTTTCTTTTATCTTGCTAGTATTAACATTTAAAGTACTTCCTAAATGTCTAGAAGGAGTTATTCTTATAACTTTATGTTCATCCTGAACTTTTCTACTAAATCCAACTCCTTGAATTTCTACAGAATATACTTTATCATAACCTTTATTTAATAACATATTAATTGGATTATTATCATAAAATCCTCCATCAATATAATATTTATTATCTATTAATTTAGTGGTTTTAAAAATAGGCAAATTACAACTAGCTAATATATATTCAGATAGTTTTCCTTTTTTCATATCTTCTTTAAATAGATACAAAGGTTTTAAATCATTAACTCTTACAGTTACTAACCCATAGTCCATAGGACTAGAGAAAATAGCCTCTTCATCTATCATTTCATCCAAAGCTTTTTTTAAGTTAACATTGTCAATTCCCTTTTTTTTGACTATTAAAGTCATTTGTTCAATACCATAAACTAACTCTTTGAATTTTTGATTAGAATTGACACTGTCAACAAATTTTGAATTTAATCCTAATAGTTCACCAACATTACAATTAAACCAAAAATTATATAATTCTTTTTCTTTACCTGAAGCAATCATCGCTCCATTAAAAGCTCCGATGGATGTTCCTGCTACTCCAGAAACTTTAATACCACATTTTTTAAAAGCTAAATACGCTCCAATTTGATAAGAGCCTTTTACTCCTCCGCCTGCTAGTACTAATCCAACCATTTTATCACCTTTTCTATTTTTTAAAGAATAATAAAGGCTTAGCTATAAGCTTTCTTATTCTTCTGTTATTACCTCTTCTTTTTAATCTCTGATAGTAATTATTTAATGAATCATGACGATATTTTATTAAATTATCTAATTCATCACTATCAGCCAATTCTGGACTATAATAATTCTTTTCTAAAAATAATCTAGATAGAATATATTTAAAACTAATTCCTTCATATTTTAATATGTTTCTTAATATGTCTTTATATAATACTCTACCACTTGCACCCATACCAACATTATAAATCTTTTTGTTTAATATATCTTTTTTCTCAATTGCTTTAACAAAAGCATATGCTGCATCATTTTTAGTTGTTACTTCAACTATAGAATTATTTTTAACATTAAACATAAATGGTTCATTAATAACACTATTTAGAACTAAAGAAACTCTTAAAATTGTCCAATTTTTTAATTTCTTTTTTATTAATTGTTCTGTCCTATATTTATTTAAATTATAATTAGTTAATTTTCCTTCATTAATATGCTCTTTAACATGACCACTTAAACTGCTATCGTAAAGTGAAGTTGTTGATGCATATATTAAATAGCAATTCTTATTATAATAATTTATAGCTTTTATAATATTCTCTGTTCCATAATACTCAACAGTTTCACCAAGGGAATAGCTAATGTCACTCATTGGTGGCATAGCGCTAGCTAAATGAATAATTACATCATGGCCTTTTACTAATGCCTCCATTAAAACTGAATCATTAATATCACCATATAAAACATTTATTCTCTTATGATATTTTTTTAATAACTTTTGACTTCTTTTATTTTTTAAATCTAGAGCTGTAATTTCATATTTTCCTTCACTAAGTAAATACTTAATAACACATAAACCAATACTTCCAGCAGCTCCTGTAACTAATACTTTCTTCATATAAACTCCTATAAAAAGTTTGCTATTACTAATATAATAATGCCTATTATAATACCATATATAGTTTCTTTCTTATGTAAATAATTCTTTACTTCTCCAAACAATTCAAATATCAATATATATAGTAACATTCCAAACGTTATTGCTAATAAAATATTAAGAATATTATTATCTATTGAGCCAAACATTATAAATATTAAAGCTCCAAGTAAAGAACTTAGGCATAATAAAATGATAAGTATAGGTTTAGTTTTCTTTTCTTCCAATGAATTGCCTATTTGAAATCCCAAAGGAATATTATGCAATGATATTCCTAACATCATTAATAAACCAGATTTAACACTAGATAAAGTTACACTATATAAAGATAATCCTTCTATCATATTATGAACTGTTAAAGCCAAAATAGTTATTATTCCTATATGATTCAAATGATTTTCATGATCATGCTTATCACAATGGCTATCAGAATGTTCATGATGATGATGAGGAACTAATTTATCAAGTAAGATTAAAATCAAAAAGCCAATTACTAACGGAATAAGTAAATATGGATTTTTATCTTCAATTAATTCAGGCCCTAAATCAAATAGTAATAAACCCAATAGAACAACCATGGCTAAAGCAATAGTTAATCTGCTAGTCCATTCTTTGTTATTATTTTTCTTTAATAAGACTATTCCTATTAAAAAGAATAATCCTGTTAAACCAGTAAACAATATACCTGTCAACATAAAACCACCTACTTAATTTTACCATTGTTTCAATGAAAAAGATAGTTTTTTAAACTATCTATTTTACTCTTTCACATTCTTGTATTTTAAATTCAATTGTAGCTGATGATTTCTTTCCAGCATTGTTTGCTTGGTTATAATCGCGATAATTTCTAAATATCATATTATAATTCCAATTATGAACTGTTGGATTATTATCTTTCATATCATTAGTTATATATACATCTTTTATTTCGTATACACCTTTATTTAATGCTACAACATCAAATGAATAATCTTTAGTTCCTGGTTCTTTTTTGTTGTTTTCATAACCATGCATATTAAATATTAATTGATTTTTCAAAGTTCCCATTGGACTATCATTTTTAATATATTTATTTTCAATTTCATTTTTAACTAATGAGAACTTAATTGAATATTTACATCTTGATTTTCCACTTTGAGATTTTAATGAAATTGAGTTTGTTCCGGCTAAACTCTTAATTTCAACATATTCATTTTCTCCAACTGCATCTTTAGTCATGCTTTCAGCTGGAACAAAGAAATCTATATCTCCAGAGTTTAACATTGAAACTAAAACATCTACTGCTTCGCTTACGTTTGTATTTATTGTAGAACTAGATGTTTCGTCGATAATCTTGATGCTTTCTATAGAAGGATCGATATTTAAATCAGGTTTGCCATCGCCATCTATATCAATATTTAAATCAGGATAACCATCACCATTTGTATCAACGTTTAAATCTGGCTTGCCATTATCATCACGATCAGTATTAACTAGATTTGTATCCGGTTTACCATCTCCATTAGTATCAACATTAACATCTGGTTTACCATCACCATTAATATCTATATTTGTGTCTGGCTTGCCATTATTATCAGTATCTAAATTAATATCTGGTTTGCCGTCGCCATTAGTATCGATGTTTGTATCTGGCCTTCCATCTCCATTAATATCACAGTTTACTTCACATTTGCCATCTTTTCCAGTGGTTGAATTTGTTGTATTTGTATCTGGTTTACCATCACCATTAGTATCGCAGTTTAAATCACATTTGCCATCTTTATCAAGGTCAATATTTAAATCTGGAACTCCATTTTTATCTGTATCAATGTTTGTATCTGGTTTGCCATCACCATTAGTATCACAGTTTAAATCGCATGAACCATCATAATTAACATCAATGTTTGTATCTGGTTTGCCATCTCCATTGGTATCACATTTTAAATCACACTTACCATCTTTATTAGTATCAAGATTTAAGTCTGGTTTGCCATCTCCATTGGTGTCACAATTTAAATCACATTTGCCATCTTTGTTTGTATCAATATTTATGTCTGGTTTTCCATCTCCATTTATATCTATATTTGTATCAGGATAACCATCTTTATTTGTATCACAGTTTAAATCACATTTACCATCTTTATTGGTATCGGTATTAGTCAAATTTTTATCTGCATCACCATCACCATCAGTATCAACATTAACATCTGGTTTGCCATCACGATCAATATCTATATTTGTATCAGCAACACCATTACCATCAGTATCGATATTAACATCTGGTTTGCCATCATGATTAATATCTATATTTGTATCTGGGTAACCATCGCCATTAGTATCACAGTTTACATCGCATTTACCATCACCATCAGAATCGATGTTAGTAAGATTTTCGTCCGCTTTACCATCACCATTAGTATCAACATTAACATCTGGTTTTCCATCGCCGTTTAAGTCGATATTTAAATCAGGCTTATTATTTCCGGTAGAGTCTATATTAACATCTGGTTTCTTATCACCATTAGTATCAATATTTACGTCTGCTACTCCATCGCCATCAACATCAATGTTATAATCGGCTTTTTTATTTCCTGTTGAATCACAGTTAAGATCACAAATATTATCTCCATCAATATCGATATTGATATCAGGAATACCATCGCCATCCAAATCATAGTTAATAATGATGTATCCAATAAATTCACCAGGATCATCTTGGCTTCTCTTGCCGCCTCCTCTTCGATATCCTGTATCTATTTCAATAATAAAATCATCAACAATTAATATAAAGCACATTAACATTATGATAACCATAATAACTATTGACATTAACTTTTTCTTTTTAATGTTTTTTTCTTCCATTATTAACTCACCTATTCCTCAATTCTTCCATTTACGGTTGCGCTTTTAACTTCCAATTTTAAATAAACATATTTTCCAATTTCTGATACTGGAGTACCTTCCTCTAGCCATACATATATCCGATAACTTCTTGATGCTGAAGCTTGAACTATATTTCTAATTATAGGATATACATTTTGATTTGTAGGAGTTAAATTTGTAACTAATGTCCAATACTTGGTGTTTTGAGCAGTTCCAAAATTAACCCAAGCATTATTAGTTACATCATATATGCCTATAACCATGTATTGCATAGATAATAAATCTGAAGAAGAAACACCATTTGGTAAATCATCATATTCTAAACTAACAGAATAATCAGCATCTAAATTACCAGTATTATTTAATACCAAAGTTGCATAAGAATAATTTGAACTAATTGTGCTATTAGAACTAGTTGGCAATTCATCTTCGTCAATTGGATACAATTCATCACCACTTAATGCTGAAGAGCCATTAATTGTCACTTCCAAATCTCCGGCAGTGATTTTTTGGATCGTAGTTTGAGATTTAACGGAAAAAACATATGAATAGGATACTCTTATCGTGGTAATAGTTAGAATTATTACTGAAATAAGAATTAGTTGAACATCACGTTTGAATCCTCTTCCTCTCATTCTACTTCACCTTATTCTAAGTTTAACACATTATTTGGAAAGTAACAACCCAAATTGGCTCTTTTTTAAGCAAAAAATTGATAGACAAAAACGGAATAATAATGCTATAATAGCATAGGTTTACGGGGTGAAAAGAATTATGAATATAAGAAATGTAGCAATTATTGCTCATGTTGACCATGGCAAAACTGCACTTGTAGACGAAATATTAAAATATGTTGGAACTTTTAGGGATAATCAGGATGTATCTAATTTTTCAATGGATTCTAATGCTATCGAAAGAGAACGTGGAATAACTATTTTAGCTAAAACAACTTCTATTATTTATAATGATATAAAAATAAATATATTAGATACGCCAGGTCATGCTGACTTTGGTGGTGAAGTTGAAAGAATAATGAAAATGGTTGATGGTGTTATTCTCGTTGTTGATGCATATGAGGGACCTATGCCACAAACAAGATTTGTATTAAAAAAAGCCATTGATGCCGGTGTTCAACCTATAGTAGTTATCAATAAAGTTGATAAACCAACATCAAGAATCAAAGAAGTTGTTGATGAAGTATTAGAATTATTCTTAGATTTAGGTGCTAGTGATGAACAACTAGATTTTAAAGTGGCATATACTAGCGCTTTAAATGGAACTTCTAGTTTAAATAGTGATCCTTCTACTCAAGAAAAATCTTTTAAATGTATATTGGATTTAATAATTAATGAGATTAAAGCTCCAGAAGGAGATATTAATAAACCTTTTCAATTTCAACCTGCTCTACTAGATTACAATGATTATGTAGGCAGAATTGCTATTGGAAGAATATTTAATGGTAAAGTTAAAGTTGGTCAAATGGTTAATTGTTTAAGATTAGACGGAAGTGAAAAACAATTCAGAGTTCAAAAATTATTTAGTTTTAATGCTTTAAATAGAATTGAAGTTGACGAAGTTGAAGCTGGAGATATTTGTGCAATTGCTGGCTTAGAAGATATTTCAGTTGGAGAAACTATTACCGAGGTTAATAATCATGATCGATTACCTATAATTCATATTGATGAACCAACATTACAAATGACATTTGGCGTTAATTCTTCTCCATTTTCTGGATTAGATGGAAAGTTATTAACATCAAGAAAAATAGGAGAAAGATTAGAAAAAGAAACGCAAAAAGATGTCAGTTTAAAAGTTGAACAAATTGATTCAGAAAACTTTTTGGTTTCTGGAAGAGGTGAACTACATCTATCTATATTGATTGAAAACATGAGACGCGAAGGTTTTGAACTACAAGTGTCAAAACCTAAGGTTATTATTAAAGAAATAGATGGAGTTAAGTGTGAACCTTATGAGGATTTGCAAATTGAAGTTGATGATGAATATATGGGTGGCGTCATCGAAGAATTATCTACACGTGGCGCAATAATGGATAATATGTCTCATATTGGTTCATTAACAAGAATTAATTATACTATTCCTTCAAGGGGATTAATTGGTTTTGCAACAAACTTTATGACATTAACTAAAGGCTATGGTATTATGAATCATACATTTAAAGAATATCTTCCTTTAGCGTCACTCGCTTTAGGTGAAAGAAAACTTGGGGTTCTAGTGTCAACTGATAACGGAAAAGCTACTGCGTATAGCCTTGGTGCTTTAGAAGATAGAGGTATTATGTTTGTAGAACCCAATACTGAAGTATATGAGGGAATGATAGTTGGTGAATGTAATAGAGATAATGATTTAGCAGTAAATGTTGTAAAAGGAAAAGAATTAACTAATACTAGAGCAGCATTCTCTGATAAAACTGTTGTTTTAAAAAGACCTAGACCTATTACTTTAGAATATGCCTTAGATTATATCAATCAAGACGAATTAGTTGAAGTTACTCCTCATTTTATTCGTTTAAGAAAAGTTATATTAAATACAGAGCAAAGAAAAAAACATGACGCAAAAAAATAGTCATGTTTTTTTATTAGCAAAACTCAAGTAGTATTACTATTAATATATAATACTATTTGCTTTTTCGATGAATTCGTTGTATATTTATACACGAAGCAGACGCTCCTAAATCAGCCTCGCCTTTATTTAAAGAAAGAGCTGACTGAGCGTTTGCTTTTTTTATCTTTACACTTTATAATGTTTTTCTATATCTATAAACCTTGAACTATCAAAATCGTCATTATATACTAGTATATTAAAAAACTATAATAAAGTAATAATAGTTTTAAATAAAAAAAGAAATTGACTACAACTACAAATAAAGCGTAGCTAAATCAAAAGAAAAGCTCCCGCAAAAGGAACTTATTGACAAATTGGTAACCCGTACGGGGTTCGAACCCGTGAATGCTGCGCTGAGAACGCAGTGTGTTGAACCGCTTCACCAACGGGCTAAATAACTAAAAATAGTTTATCATGAAGTTATACTTTGTGCAATAAAAAGAAGATAAATTAATTATCTTCCATTATTTAATTCTCTGATTCTTCTAATTGCTGAACTTGTTTTAACAAATTCTTCCCAATTTTCTCTTGATCCAAATGACAAATCATCAGTTATAATACGAACTCTATCTTTATTATTTAAACGATAATTATCTTCAACTTTTTTATCATTTACTAAAGCATATTGCATTGTATTTCCTATATCTGCATTGATTTTATAGGCAAAATCTACAGGAGTTGCTCCTTTAGGTAATTCAATTATTTCACCTTGAGCAGTATAAACATATATTTGATCACCGAACAACTCACTTTTTATTTGATTAACAAAATCTTTATTATCAGCAAACATACTATTGATTTCAACTAAAGAATTAAAAAATTGATATTTACTTCTTAAATCATTTTGCATTGTTTCTCTAGCTAACCCCTTGTCAATGTCCCATTTAGCAGTTAATCCAAATGATGCTACTTTATCCATTGCAAATGTTCTAATTTGTGTTTGAACTAACCTTTCATTGGGACCAAAGACTGTGGTATGTAAACTTTGATACATATTGGTCTTTGGATTACATATATAATCTTTAAATTTATCATTAACTGGATGATATTCATGATGAATTAATCCTAAAGATTTATAACAATTTTCAATACTATCTACCATTATTTTTAATGCTAATAAATCATGAATTTCTGATAATTTGCTTCCCTCTTTTAATCTCTTATAGATACCATATATATTTTTAGTTCTAATCTTTATTTCTGTGGGAATATTATTATCTTCTAATATACTTTTTATTTTAATTAGCATTTCCTCAAGATAATGATAATTACTACTATAGATTTTTTTCATTCTCTCTTCTATAGATTTGTATTCATCGGGAACTAGATACTTTAAAGATAAATCTTCTAATTCGGATTTTATACGATAGGCCCCGATGCAATAAGCTAAAGGAGCGAATATATCTATTGTTTCTAAAGCATTTTCTTTTTGTTTAAAAGGAGTCTTATATTGCAAAGTTCTCATGTTATGTAATCTGTCAGCTAATTTAATTATGATTATACGAACGTCTTCGGTAATTCCTAATATAATCTTGCGCATATTAGCCATTTCTAACTCTTCCTGAGTAGAAAAATTCATTTTTGATAATTTTGTTACACCATCCACTAAATTAGCAACATTTTGATTAAAATCATGCGCTATATCTTCTTTAGTTATTTTTGTGTCTTCTAAGGTATCATGTAAAAGTCCAGCACATACTGTATCACGATCAGCATGCATTTCGGCTAAAATATACGCAACTTCTAAAGGATGAGTAATATATGGCTCCCCGCTTTGTCTAAACTGACCTTCATGAGAAGCCTTTGCGTATTCATATGCTTTTGTAATTATTTCTTCTTCTTCTGGATTATAATTGCGAACTAATTCTAAAAAATCATTTAATGAAATCTTTTCCATTATTCCACCTCCATAAGATTAAAAGCGGAGAGCCCGCATCTAATCGGCCATCTCCGCTTTGTCGCCATATGAAACTATACCCTCAATTATTGAGTGAAAGAATATATCATAATTATGTTTTGGACTATTCTTTCTTTTCATATTGCCCTCTCAAAAATAAATATGCAATCAATTTACTACTTTTTTTTATTGTTGTCAAGTATTTTTTTAAAAAAATCTAAAATAAAATATATGCCAAATATCCAATCATTTTTCTATAATCCACATATATTACCATGTAAGGAGTGTTTTCGTGAAAAAAAATATTATGTTTTTTTTAATAGTTATTGTTATTATCATCATTAGTAGTATATCTATAAAATATATATTCAATAAAAAGAACAAGCCAAAAGATGAGAAAACTATTAAAGTAGCTGAGGTAACTCATAGTGTCTTCTATACTCCATTTTACGTCGCTATTGAAAATGGTTTTTTTAAAGAAGAGGGTTTAGATATAGAGTTACTACTCGTTAGTGGGAGCGATAATGTTGCAGCGTCTGTTCTATCTGGCGATACTGATGTTGGTTTAGCTGGACCAGAATCTGCTATCTATGTTTACTTAGGTGGTGAAAAAGATTATTTACAAGTATTCTCTGGTTTAACTAAAAGAGATGGTCAATTTATTATTGGTAGAGACAAAGATTTTAACTGGCGAGAATTAATTGGCAAAGAAATACTTGTTGGTCGTTCAACAGGAATGCCTGCATTAAGCTTTTTTAAAGCCTTAGAAAATAAAGGTATTGCTAAAGAAGATATAATTATTAATACTTCAATAGAGTTTGCTGAATTGGCGGGAACTTTTATTGGCGGAACTGGTGACTATGTTAATTTATTTGAACCCCTAGCATCTAACTTAGAGAAAAAGAATCAAGGATATGTTTTAGAAAGCGTGGGTCTTTCTTCCAATGAATTTCCATATACTGCTTTCTACGCCAGAAAAAGTGATTTAAGTAAAAATAAAAATACATATGTCGGTTTTACTAAAGCTATAGCTAAAGGACTTAAATGGACTTTGGAAAATGATAGTTTAAATGTTGCTAAAGTCATAAAGAAAGACTTTGCTGAAACAAAAGAAGAAGATTTAACAATAATGATAGATAGATATAAAGATGCTGATGTTTGGTTGGAAAATCCTATTATAAAAAAAGATTTTTACCAATCTTTAGTAACTCTATTAAAAGATAATAATTTAATTAAAGATGAAGTTTATTATAGTAAGTTAATTAATAATCTATATGAATAATATAATTAAGATTAAGAATATAAGCAAAAAATATCGAAATAAGAACGGAGAAATAGATGCAATAAAGAATATAGATTTAGAAATAAATCAAGGAGAAATAATTTCTTTAATTGGCCCTTCTGGATGTGGTAAATCTACTCTTTTATCTATTATTGCAAATATAGATAAAGATTTTAAGGGAACAATAAATAAAGATAAGAATATTAAAATTGCTTATATGTTACAAAATGATGCTTTACTACCATTTCTAACAGTATATGAAAATATTTTATTAAGTCTAAAAATTAAAAAATGTATATCTAAGGATAAAATAGATTATATTAATTATTTATTAAAAATATATAATTTAGAGGAGTTTAAAAATAGTTATCCTAGTAGCTTATCAGGAGGAATGAGGCAAAGAGTTGCTTTAATCAGAACCTTGGCTTTAAAACCAGATATTCTATTACTAGATGAACCCTTTAGTGCTCTTGATGGAAAATTTAGATTATTAATAAGCGATGATGTTTATCAAATAGCCAAAAAAGAAAATATTACAGTTATTTTAGTTACTCATAACTTGGAAGAAGCAATTACTTTATCTGATAAAGTAATTGTATTAACTAAAAGGCCTTCTTCAATTAAAAAGGTTATTAATATAAATATTAATAAACCTACTATATACGAAAAAAGAATAGATACTAAGTTTAATTACTATTTTGATGAACTTTGGAAAGCGTTAGATTTAAATGAGTAAAGAACAAAAAGAATATTTGAAAAAACTTAAGAAAGAAAAATATATTATATTTTTCTTTCAATTGTTAATCATTTTTACATTTCTATTTCTTTGGGAAGAACTATCTTCCAAAGGAATAATTAGTTCTTTTATCTACTCTAGTCCATCAAGAATACTAAAAACTATCAATAGTTTAATAATAAATAATAACCTTTTTATTCATATATGGATAACTTTAAAAGAAACAATTATTTCTTTTGTTTTAGGAATATCTATGGGATTTATTATTGCTTGTTTATTATATGAATTTAAATTGTTTGCTAAAGTAATAGATCCTTTTTTAACTATGCTTAACTCTTTACCCAAAGTGGCATTAGGTCCATTAATAATAATTATATTTGGTGCTAATATAAAAAGTGTTATTATAATGGCTTTATTAATAAACTTAATAACTAGTATTATAACTATATATAATGGTTTTATTAGAACTAATGAATTTGAATTAAAACTATTTGAGACTCTTAATGCCACCAAGGGACAAACTCTACTATACTTAATAATTCCTAGTAGTTATCAAACTATTATATCTTCGTTTAAGTTATGTATTGCTCAGACTTTAGTTGGAGTTATCATGGGTGAATTCTTAGTAAGTAAAGCTGGTATAGGATACTTAATTGTTTATGGAAAACAGATTTTTAATTTAGACTTAGTGATGACAGGAATTATCCTTCTAGCCATTCTATCTTATCTTCTTTATAAATTAGTTATAACATTAGAAAATAAATTATTAAGACAAAAATAAAAGAACCAAATCGGTTCTTTTTAATATTGTAATCCCCATATTACATGATGTTTAGCTTTTTTGCCACAGCATACACATTTACCAGTAACTAAAGGTTCATCAACGATACATCTAGATTTACATCCTTTAATTTCTTTTATTTTTAATTCACAATCTGAATCACCGCACCAATCGGCATGAATAAATCCTGGTTGAGTATTTAAAATATTTTCCATTTCTTTTAAATCTTTAGCAGTGAATGTTAATTCTTCTCTTCTTTTTAAAGCTCTTTCATACATATCTTTTTGAATTGTATCTAACATTTTTGATACATATTTAACAATATCTTCTTTAACATTTACTTTAGATTTTTCTTTGGTATCTCTTCTAGCCACAGTTAATTCATTATTATCTAAATCACGAGAACCAATTTCGATTCTTAATGGAATACCATTAACTTCAGCTTCAGCAAACTTAAATCCTGGTGATTTATCACTATTATCTATATAAGAAATGATATTCTTTTTATTTAACTTAGTATTAATTGTATTAGCTAAATCTAAAACTTTTTTATCGTCTCCAATTGGAATAATAACTACTTGTCTTGGAGCAATTCTTGGTGGTAAAACTAATCCATCATCATCAGCATGAACCATAATTAATGCTGCGATCATTCTAGTTGCTATTCCCCAAGATGTTTGATAAACATGTTCTAATTTATTATCTTTATTTGTAAATTTTACATCATAAGCCTTACTAAACTTTTGACCAAAATAATGACTAGTTCCATCTTGTAAACATACTCCATTATACATCATATCTTCATTAGTTATAGTAAATTCAGCTCCTGCAAACTTTTCTTTTTCAGTTTTTAAACCAATTATAGAAGGTATTGCTAATATTTCATGGTGAAACCATTTATATACTTCAGCCATTTGATAAGTCTCTTTAATTGCGTCCTCTTCACTTGCATGAACAGTGTGACCTTCTTGCCATAAAAATTCTCTACTTCTTAAAAATGGTCTAGTTTCTTTTTCCCATCTTAAAACATTACACCATTGATTATATAACATAGGTAAGTCTCTATAAGTTCTAACATGAGTTTTATAATAATCACAAAATAAAGTCTCTGATGTAGCTCTTATACAATGTCTTTCTTCTAGTTCTTTACGGCCACCTATAGTTACCCAAGCAAGTTCTGGAGCAAATCCAGCAACTAACTCTTTTTCTTTATTTAATAAATTCTCGGGAATCAATAACGGCATTTGAACATTGACATGTCCCAATTCTTTAAATTTTTTATCAAGTTCATATTGCATTCTTTCCCAAATAGCATACCCATTGGGTTCAATAGCAATACATCCCTTCACAGATGTATAATCAGCTAATTTGGCTGCTCTAACTACATCGGTATACCATTTAGCAAAATCTAAATCTCTACTTGTAATACTTTTATTTGCCATATTTGTTCTCCTTCTTTTTTTAATTATAACATAAAATAAAATGGAAAAAAGCCACAGGGCTTTAATTTTTACTTACTTGGAATAATTCAACATCTACTGATGTCTCTTGACCAAATAAATCAATAATAATATTTAAACGATTATTTTCATTATCAATATTATCTACTTTTCCAATCATTCCTTTGAATGGTCCATCAACAATAGATACTTCATCGCCGACTTTTAAGTCATCTTCGATATTAACTCGGCTCATACCCATGTTTACTAAAATACGATCTATTTCTTGAGGTAATAATGGTGTTGGTTTAGCACCTTTTCCACTTGATCCGATAAATCCAGTAACTCCTGGAGTATTACGAACTATATACCAAGCTTCATCAGACATAACCATTTCTACTAAAATATAACCAGGAAACATTTTTTTGATTTTTTCCTTTTTTACGCCATCTTTTACTTCTACTTCTTTTGTTTCTGGAATAACAATTCTGAAGATATAATCTTGCATTCCCATTGATTCTATTTTAGCTTCTATTTTTTCTTTTACTTTAGTTTCATGACCAGAGTAAGTATTAACAACATACCATAACTTTTCCATTAGTTAAATAACCCCTTTACAAAAGCCATGAATAAACTCAATAATTCAAAGAATAAAACTAAAATAATAACAAATATAATTGTAGCAATAGTATATTTGATTATTTCTTTAGCAGTAGGCCACTTAACCAATTTTAATTCTTTTCTTATGCCTGCTAAAAATTTTTCCTTGGGTTTATTATTTTTTTCTTTCTTTTTATTATCAACTTTTTTCTTAATATTTTTTTCTTTTGCCATTAGAACCTCCTAAAAATTATTTAAATTAAAAAACTCTTTCGAGTTCATTAATAATATAGCATAATTGATGTATTTATGCAACAAAAAGTTAAGATCTAATCTAATCAACTATTTTGCTAATCGCGCTCATTACAGCTAATTTACCATATTCATATGTTAAAGATCCTTGTTGAAAAGCCATATATGGCTTTTTCAAAGGACCATCACAAGATATCTCTATGGAAGATCCCTGAGTGAAGGAACCAGACGCCATAATAATTTTATCTTCATAACCTGGCATATCTGTAGGTATTGGAAGAACATTAGAATCTATTGCTGAACAAGCTTGGATTCCTTCACAATACTTAATCAATTTTTCCTTATCGTTAAAAATAATTGTTTGAACTATATCTACTCTTTTATCATCATATTTAGGATTAACATTATATCCTAGTTTATCAAGAACTTTACTAGTTAGAACAGCTACTTTTAGACTACTATTAACTACACTTGGGGCATGATATATGCCCATTAATATCTCTTTATTAGCGTGAAGTGAAGGCCCAACTTCTTTGCCTTCTCCCGGAACAGTTAATCTTTCTGATACTAGTTTAATTAAATCTTTTTTTCCTGCTACATAACCACCATTAGAAGCGATTCCACCGCCTAAGTTTTTAATTAAAGAACCAACTATAATATCGGCACCTACCTCTAAAGGAGATTTTTCTTCAACAAATTCACAGTAACAATTATCTACCATAATTAAGACATTTTTATTTACTTTTTTTATCTCTTTTATTATTTTTTCAATTTTATCTATAGATATACTATCCCTTTGGGAGTAGCCTCTACTCCTTTGGATTTCAATTAATTTAACTGAATTATTATTTAAATAATTTATAATGTTAGGACAATTGAAATCATTATCCTTTAAGTCAATTTGATCATAAGTAATACCATATGATTTTAAAGAACTAGGATTATCTTTAATACCTATAACTTCATGTAATGTATCATAAGGAGTTCCCGTTATACTTAATATTTTATCATTAGGTCTTAGTAAGCCAAATAAAGTAACAGTTAAAGCATGAGTTCCAGAAATAAATTGGTTTCTAACTAAGGCATCTTCGCCTCCTAAAACTCTTGCAAATACTCTTTCTATTTTTTCTCTTCCAATATCTCCATATCCATATCCAGTTGTGCCAAAAAAATCACTTTCTTGAATATTTTCTTCATGAAATGCATTTAAAACTTTTAAAGTGTTATTGAAACAATTATTATCTAAAGCAGTAAAGATATTTTTTAATTTTTCCTCTTCTTCTAAAACTAGATTATATATATCTTTATTTATATTAAAACTCTCTAAATACTTATTCATCTACATCACCCATTTTAATTATTTCACCGCTTCTTATATCATCATTTATTATCATTTCTATTATTTTTAAAGCTACATCTTCTTTTTTTAATAATTCTTTTTGGTTAATTCTTTTTAATTCTTCTTTTAAATAATTAGGTTCCATATCTAAGACAGATTGGGTATTAATCCAATTTGGTGATAAAGCACATACCTTTAGATTAGGAAATCTTTGAGCTAAATTTTTTGTTAAATTTTCTAGTCCTGCTTTAGAAGAAGCATAGTCCATAGATAAAACACTATATGTTGAAGAAGCATCAGTAGAAGATATATTAATTATGACTTTTAACTCGGGAACTAAAGAAGCATATTTACACATTAAAAAACTCCCAACTAAGTTAACCTCTAAAACTCTCATAAATTCTTCTTTACTTTTATCATATATATCATTATCCATGGTTAATGCAGCAACATTAACTAAAACATCTATTTTTTCATGTCTTTTTTGAACATCTTCAAATAACTTCTTTACTTCTATTTCATTACTAATATCACATTTAAACATATCATATAGAGCCTCAACTTTATGAGTATTATATACCCCAATAACATCAGCTCCATAACTATGTAATATATCACATAAAGTTTTTCCAAGACCAGTTGAGGCTCCAGTTACTAAAACATTCAAATTAGAAAAATCCATAATATCACCAATTTCTTAAATCTTTTATATTATATACTCAAACAAAATAAAAAAACAACTTATTTAAGTTGTTTAATATTTTATATCTTCTAATAAAGTATCTATTTGTTTAGCATATTCATTAGTTCCAGCAACGAATATTAATGTTTCTTTTACTCTAGAAATAATAATATATTCTTTATCAGAAATTGCTACTACTTTAGAAAATACTGCTCCAGTAGTTTCTTTATTTTTACTGTCACTAGTTATATATTCTGATATAGCTTTTTTATATTTTTCATAAGCTTTTTTAGCTTCTACTTCATTTTCAAATTCGTAATGTTCAATCTTGAATGGCATATCACTTTTAGTAGCAACCGAATAACTACTAGATTCATATTTACCTTGTTCAGTATCAGTTACTGTCCATCCTAATGCCCCAAAGTGTTCTTTAAATTCAGTTTTGTCTACTACATTATAAAAACCACATCCGGCTATAAAAACTACCACTACTATTATTAATATTCCCAATAAAATACTTTTATTTTTCTTCATTTTTGCCTCCCTTTACTTCGTTATAGAAACTCATAACACTATCAAACTCTTCTTCATCATCAAGCTTAACTAAATATTCTTTTCCTTCTTCTCTTATAACCTTACGAACAGTAATTTTCGTAAATTCATTAGCATCCGCTAAGAAAAGATATCTATTATTATTTACTTCTATCGTATCAATTATAGCATAATTATTATCATCTTCCAAAGTAATAAAATCTAATTCCATTTTTATTCCCTTTCTAGTTCCTATTGAAGTCCTTTGCCAGTGCTTTGTGATCCTCTTATTGCAGAGGCTGCAACATTAGCTTTCCATACTTCATCTTGACTATATTGATAATGTTTTTTTACTTCATCTATTATTTCTTTCTCTTCTTTACTTAAACTATCTTTTCCTAATAATTGTAATTTTTCAAAAGCTTTTTTTGCCTCAGGATTATCTTTTAATAAATAATCTCTACTAGCAAGATAAGAATCAAAATTTTCTAATCCAACTAATTCTTCTGACATTACTGGGTTTTTATCAGCATCTTTCATTGTTCCTCTTGCTGCTTTATAAATACCTTCAATTTCTTTTTCAGCGTATTGAGCTAAGTCATGATAAATATTGTTTATTGCAATATCAAACTTTTCAGGATTGTCTTGGCATATTCTTGCTAATTGGCTTCCTATTGATATTCCATCATAATAAGTAATATGACTGACTCCATTATCAGTATTGACCATTCTACTATGGGTATTTTGAGCAACTATTCCAACACCTAGATCTTCATCTAAGTATCCTTCTAATTCTTGAGCAATTTCATTTTCAGTTTGATTTTTACCTGCTTGATAACCACCAAATGCTGCTACTCCAATAGCTAGTGCCACTACCATTCCAAATAGACTTCTTTCAACCTTATTTTTAAAAGTTCTAACGGGAACTTTTTTCTTATCTTCATTAGATTTAGCAATAGAACTATACTTAACTAAATAATAATTATATCTTTTTTCGATTTCAACGTCATATTTTCCACTATAAAGATTTTCTGATCTGAAATTTTCTGAGTTTATCATTCTTTCACTTATTGCCTTTGCAAATCTTTCATCGCCCTCAACTCGAGAAAGAACATACTCATATACCTTTCTTGCTTCATCTTCTTCATCTTTTCTAAAATCATATACATCTATATAATCTTTTCCCATCAAACATCACTATTCCCTATTATCAATATACTATTCTCTACCGCTATTGTCAAATAATTGTTTATAAATTTACAAGCGTTTACTCGATTTTCAGCTTTCTAGTTACATATTTACTTGCTAAATAAGAAGCTAGTAACATAAAGAATAAAATAATCAATATTTTAGGATTTTTTAAACTCTCTAATAAACTAGTTCCAATAAATCCCCAGAATGCTACTAGAGATACTTTTCCTATTAATATTGAAATAAAATAATGTTTAAAATTAATTCTTGATAACCCGGCGGCTATATTAATTAAAAATGCTGGTGTAAATGGAATAGCAATTAATAAAACTAAATTACTTATTTTTATTTTATCCATTAGCCTCATGGCTTTATTTATTCTTTCATTTTTACGAATTCTTTTTTCAAAAAAGTTTTTTAATAAAAAACGGAAGAAAAAAAATGACAAAGCACATCCTAAGCATGTTAAAGCATAAGAAATTAGAAAACCAATTATAGGTCCATAAGCAATAAATAAAATAGTTATAAATACAAATAAAGGCAATATAGGAAGAATAGATTCAACTAATATTAAAAAACCTGCAAATAAAGGCCCATATATAGTTGAATTATTAATGATATCAATTAAATAATTATATAATTCATTTAAATTACTACCCATACCAAATCACATACTTATTATAATATAAGTATGAAAAAAAATCACGAATTTATCACATATGTTACATTGTAGCCGTAAAATGTTAAAATTCTAGCTGCTTTCCTACTCTTATATCCTTTATCACAAATAAGATAATAACTATTTTGTTTATTTAGATACTTTTGATGATTCATAAGAAGTTTATCATAACTAATATTAATGCTATGGGGATTATGTTTTTTATCATAACTAATTGGATTACGAACGTCTATAAGTATTCCCATACTAGGATTATAATCTTTTTCTAATATTGGTTTCATTCTCTCACCATAGTATTATATGGAAAATATAAAAAAAAGTGATGACTATGCATCAGCACCAAAAAAGTCATCAAAGAATTCATCATCAGTAACAACATTTTCATTATCAATAACACTATCAGAATCAACATTAATAATTGGTTTTTCATCAACTACCGGAGGTTTAACTTCTGGTTT
>JAEEGL010888766.1_pt1 | contig 153584 bp, 129 predicted proteins | sample 9134231 | NCBI WGS metagenome assembly JAEEGL01 (sample SAMN16246548, study PRJNA631951) | gut metagenome | biome: gut microbiome; feature: rumen; material: fiber-attached | host: Bos | place: Iran: Karaj | collected 2018-10 | reverse complement strand
GTTGTATTCATTCATCATGTCATAGTAAGTTTTAAGCGTTACTTTTACCTGAAGAGTCTTGGTAGTTTTCTTCTTTTTACCCTTGCCCTTGGTCTTGGTAACAATCTCTGTAGAATACTTACACATATCATCGAATACTGCTTTTAGATTCTTTTTGTTTTCATTACTGTCCTTTCCCTGTAAAAAAGCAAAAAAGATGCCTTCCACTGCGCACTAATACTGCGTAATTTGAAAGACATCTTTTATGATTCTTATTATAACTATATTCAATTGTTTTGTTGCTCACTGACAAGGTAAAAAAGTTACCTTTGTAGTGATGTTTTATTCATTATTATTTAGAGTTTCATCATACTTTCCCTTAATCTTGCCAATTCTTTTTTGTTCCTTATGCAATTCATTCTATCGCACATTTCATTCAAATAACATGATTCACAAATAATCATATTAATTGACTGCATTTTCAATTCCTCATCAGTTGGCAACGCATACGGATCAATCACTTTAATTCCTTCTGGATTTCTCAATCCAAAATCAATAGCTTTTCCATTACCGGTTTTGATATATCGATATACTTCTGCAAAAAAAGATACACAATCTCCTTCTTTCAGGTTTTCAAAGCCTTTAATATCCATCCAGACATGATCTTCTTTTCCATCAAACATATCAAATCCACTAGAGAACATACCTGTTACAAATATTCTTTCAAAGCAAACTCTTTTAGAATTCTTTTTTTCAATACATCCTTTAAACTCCATCGGAGTGTTGTAGAAACAATTTTGGAAATCGTATCTACATTGCTTAGCAGTTTTAATTTGAACCTCAATATAGTCATCATATGACATTTTATCGGCTCCAACTACCTCATCCTTGCTTTTAGGTGAAAAGTTGATTGTTCCAAATTCATAACTATTAGCCACTACATCTTGCTCATAACAGTTTAATATGAATTCTTGTGCAGCCTTGTCATCTTTAAATTTTTCAAGCAACCCTTTGGCTTTTTTCTTTCGTAATTCATATTCCTTATTACGCTTTTTTCCTCTGCTTTTCTTTCAACAATTTTAGCAGACTCAATGTATTCCTTCATCTTATTAGAAAGAAGTGGCTCAATATCTTTTTTAGAATCATATTTTCCATCCATCATATTTTTCTTGAATTTGATTAAGACCTCTTCAATCATCTCCGCAGAAAGATATTTTGCTTCTTTGATAGAACAACTATGATAACATCCAGTTGATATATTTCCTCTACCTTCTCCAAATAATACAGCGGTATTCCACGGACACAGAAAGTGCTCTTTCTGAATTAATCGTCCATGCGTAAGTCCTTCATTAAATTCGGGAAAGATATCTGGATTTCCACACCCCTCATAATCTTCTGTCCAAAAACCAGATGGCCCTTTTTCTGCATTTCGAATCATAGTATCAATATAATCCGCTGTTTTTTTCTTGAATTCAAGTTTTTTATTACCCTGACTCTGTTCTTTTTTAATCCTTTTACTCATATCATAAACCTCCGTTAATAAGTGCCGCGGTTAAGCGACCTGACATGTCAACGAAGTTATAAGGATATAATATATCAAAATGATATCTTTATCTAGCCTATATTCTTTTTTATCAAAAATTAATATGTCATTTATTCTACTTTAATCATAAAAGATGCCTTCCATTATGTATGCATTGCATAATTTGAAAGACATCTTTTATTTATCCACTCATTCTATTGACCACTAGTAAAGTAAAAAATCACCTTATTAGTAACATATATCAATTTATGTCGCAAGAATATGATTAATAATTTTAGGAATCCTTTTCCTAAATAATCACATTTTTCTTCTTTCAAATGCAAAATCGGCAAGTTCCTTAATAAAAGTTATATGATTTTTTTTATTGGTATGTTTTTTTCAAAACTAATAGATGGCGTAATTGATGCAGATATTACGACATCTCCAATTTTATCCTTTACTTTTATTATTTCCTCAACAACAGATTTTGACTCCCTAGATAATTGCATTGCAGCAAGATAATTATTGTTCGATATTTCAGTCTCGATTTTCCCTAAATATTTTCTAAATTTTTTATTTGTTTATCTTCTCTAATATTTATTGCATAATCGATATACGACATGTTACTAGGCGTGTTTTGAACAATATAATCTGTTAGAACTGGCCTATGCAATTCTAATTGTAAAAATTGTAAATTCTCTGCAAGCTCGCTGTAAGCCTCTCTAATGCTATTATCTAACGGATTCATATATTCCAATCTATTGAGGATATTTTTGTAATCTTCCTTATTTAAAAAGTTTGCCCTTAAAAAATCCTGTCTGTCTTTAGCCGGAAAATAATCGCAACCTAAACTATTGCTTAATAACCAGTATTTTATAGCCCCCTCTGCCGTCTGTTGATCATGTTCACAAAATGATTCATTATATAAGTCACCAGCCTTTCTCTCTACTTTTTCCTTAACATTAGGATTACACTCTATTGGCTTTAAAAAATCCATCAAGTCATTAGTCGCAAGATCGCTCCAATAGATTGAATTTTCATTTTGTTCATAACAAACCTCATCCCACAAAATAATACTTGAGAGAAAATGTGAAAGTGTTTCTGAAACACCTGATTTAAAGTCAAATACATCAACTGCAACTTGTTGCATCACCCAATTATCTAACAACAACGAATTCATTTGTTTTCTCCTTATAGTTTTTTGTTTTAAGTGTATTGTTAGACACGCCTGCTGTCAATCATATTTTTCTCCATCTTCTCATACATATTCGTATTATAAAGATTATACAACTCACTGCCCTTCTTCACCGTATTATCAAACGGTACTATCTTCTTACCAAACCTCAACAATCCAGTACCAGAAGGACTATCAATCACATAATTAAGCTGCTCAGGACTTATCTCCAATGCCTCTGTGATTTTTTCAATATCCTTACTTGACTGGTTAAGAAGCAACACAAACGCTGAGTTCGAAAGCATCGTAGTTGCAGTTTCACTTCTAAGTACGTCTATGATATTCTGAGTAATACCGGTACACAGTCCTCCTTGCTTTCTTACCTTCTTCCACATCTACTGTAAGTAATCTGTACTAAACGGAGAGCGAAGAAGCACATGCACTTCATCTACATAGAGCCAAGTCGATCTACCTTCTTCTCCATTTTCAATAATCTTTTGCTGAATTGCTTCAAGCATAACAAGCATTGCTAGCGGAGCAAGTGCCTCTCCAAGATTTCTGATACCATAAACTATAAATCTGTCATCCACATCTACATTGGTCTGATGATTGAAGGTATTAAGAGCTCCGGTAACAAAGATTTCAAGACCAAGGGCCACGTCCCTTGCCTCTGGTTCTTCCTGCTCTAAAAGTCTGTTGTAGAGTTCTTCCATTGTAGGAATATACTTCTCTTTGCTTCGATCAATCTCCATATACAAATCCTTGACACAACGAGAAATAATTGAACGCTGTTGTGCGCTGATTTCTCCCATGCTCTGCTCACAGATACTAAGCATCAGCTGACATTTATCTCTAACCCAGCCTTTAGAATCGAGCGGATCAAGGTTCCACACATCCATATCCATTGGATTGATATAGTTCTTTGTGTTCGTTGAAATATTGACGTAAGTTCCTTTGTATTTCTTAGCTAGGTCTTCATATTCATGCATTGGATCCACAACGATTACATCGTCATCTGTAGACAATAACACCGAACCCATTTCCATCTTTGCTTGGAATGATTTACCTGCCCCGGACACACCAAAGATAAATCCGTTACCGTTAAGCAACTTCTTTCTGTTTCCTACAATGATATTTTTTGAAACTTGATTAATTCCATAATAAATACCATTCTTATCGCATAGCTCCTGCACATTAAAATGCATAAGCACTGCTAAACTCTGAGTAAGCATAGTTCTCATAGTTTCGATCTGACGAACACCAATAGGAAGTGTTGTGTTAAGAGCTTCTCTCTGTCTGTAATCACAAGTATCTATAGCACATCCACTACTTCTTGCGATAGTCTGCACTGTTTCCATAACACTATCCAGTTCTTCCTTATCCTTTCCCATAATAACCATTGTCACACCAACGAAAAACAGGCTCTCATCATTTTCTCTGACATCATCCATCATCTTCTGCACACTCATCTTTTGTACCTTAGTGTTGTATGAAATATCGGATGAAAAATCATTGTTTCTGTTTCGTGTTCTCTGCTGTCTGATAATCTCAGACTCAATGCCTAAATACTTTTTCTGTAAGATTTTCATAGTGATATCTTTAGGTACCGGCACCACATCAATTGTTGTGATTGAATGTACCGGAAGAGAAGTCAGTTCCTGTCTTCTTACCTTCTCTGATATCAAAAGTAAACTCTTCCCTCTTGATATATGAAGAATCTCCGCTATATCTTCTGCCTCTAAAAATAATTTCTCTGTCATATCAATAATCTCCTTTCGATTTAATTTTTCTTTGTGGTGTATTTTCATCGTAGTTCTAATTTAACTTATTTTTTTCATCTTGAAGAGTAAGTAGTACTTACCCTTCTCAAATCTATTTTTGCCTCCAGCACCATTTTCATCAAAAAGTGGCTTGCAGGTTGTATCACCCCTCTCAATCCCTTTATTTACGGGCTTTCCACGCAAAAAAAGCCCGATTAATCTTTCGATTAATCGAGCTAAAATATCATATATACGATTTTTTGTTGCCTAAATGTTGCCTGTAAGCCATTCAATTAGGCTAAAACCCTTTATTTATAGGGGGTTATAATACCAGAAATAACGTTTGCATTACTCCATCTCAATCGTTCCAGGTGGCTTACTAGTCAGGTCATACATTACCCTGTTGACCCCTTTCACCTCATTGATAATTCGATTCATTACCTTATTCAACACTTCAAACGGGATTTCTGCTGCTTCGGCAGTCATAAAATCAATCGTTCTTACCGCTCTCAGTGCTACGGCATAGTCATATGTTCTCTCGTCGCCCATAACACCTACGGAACGCATGTTAGTTAATGCTGCAAAATACTGGTTTGGCACCCATGGTGCTTCTACGCCGTTTTCCTTTTCGTACTGTGCTGCTGCATTGTCCACTTCTTCACGGTAGATGGCATCTGCATCCTGCACGATTTTCACCTTTTCGCCAGTTACTTCTCCGATGATTCGGATTCCCAGTCCTGGACCAGGGAATGGCTGACGGAATACTAATTCCTTAGGAATTCCAAGTTCTAATCCTGCCTTACGCACTTCATCCTTGAACAGGTCACGAAGTGGTTCGATGATTTCCTTGAAATCTACTGTGTCAGGCAATCCTCCTACGTTGTGGTGAGACTTGATGACTGCGGATTCTCCGCCGAGACCACTTTCTACCACGTCAGGATAGATTGTTCCCTGTGCGAGGAAGTCTACGGCACCGATTTTCTTTGCTTCTTCTTCGAATACACGAATGAATTCTTCTCCGATAATCTTACGTTTTGCTTCCGGTTCAGATACTCCGGCTAGTTTTCCATAATAACGATCCTGAGCATTGACGCGAATGAAGTTCAAGTCGAAGTCTCCCTGCGGTCCAAAGACTGCTTCTACTTCGTCTCCTTCGTTTTTACGTAAAAGTCCGTGATCAACAAATACACATGTTAACTGCTTTCCGATTGCCTTGGACAACAATCCAGCTGCCACAGAGGAATCTACACCACCGGAAAGTGCCAGTAATACCTTTCCGTCGCCTACCTTTTCTCGAATTGCCTTAATAGATTCTTCTACAAAGGAATCCATCTTCCAGTCGCCTGCGCATCCGCAGACATTGTATACATAATTGCTTAAGATTTCTTTTCCGCGAACGGTATGAAGCACTTCCGGATGGAACTGAATTGCATATAATTTCTTTGCTTCATCTTCTGCTGCTGCTACCGGACAATCTGCTGTGTTTGCCACAATCTTGAATCCCGGTGCTGTCTGTGAGATGTAGTCAAAGTGACTCATCCATACCACGGAGTCTTCTTCTAAATCCTTAAACAGTTTTGATGTTACATCAAAGTGTGTTTCTGTTTTTCCGTATTCACGAACAGGAGCCTTTTCTACCTTTCCTCCTAAAATGTGCTGCATGAGCTGCGCACCATAGCAAAGTCCCAATACAGGAATTCCTAACTCAAACAATTCCTTTGTATAAGTTGGTGCACCTTCTTCATAACAACTGTTTGGTCCACCGGTTAAAATGATTCCCTTTGGATTCATTTCCTTAATCTTTTCAATATCTGTCTTATAAGAATAGATTTCACAGTATACATTGCATTCTCTGACACGACGGGCAACCAACTGGTTATACTGTCCACCGAAGTCAATGACAATTACTAACTCTCTGTTCATGTTTCCTCCTATTTACTCTCTTTGTAAATGATTATAGGGCAAAACGCCCATTGCCTAAGTATCAATTTTACCCCATTTTTCGCCAAGACGCAACATCAATGGTGGAGTGTTTTTGCTGAAATATTCCGGTCTTTTCTCCATCTTTTCGGCTCTTTTACTTAAAAGCCTTCTTTTTTTCTCATCAACCGATTCTCTTTTCGGAGTAATGCCGCATTCCACTCAGCTTTCTGGGCTTCTGTTTCCACAATGAGTTTCGGCACCGGTGTCGGACGGTCATTGTCGTCCATTGCCACCATCACAAAATATGCGCGGTTAATTGGTCTGCGCATACCGTCATTGTTTTCCACGTATGTATCGATTCGTACCTCCATGGATGTATTTCCGGTATATGTCACATAGCCAATGAGCACTAATAATTCATTCTCATAGGCTCCTTCCTTAAAGACTAACTGATCAATGGCTGCTGTGGTGACATTGTTTCGCATGGAATGCCTCTTTGCCACGATTCCTGCTGTTTCATCAATCATCTGAAGCAATGCCCCACCAAATAATCTTCCGCCTCCATTTAAATCTCCCGGTTTTATTACATGAACCTGTTCTGTTCGTGATGCACCTACTCTTTTTCCTTCCATCATTTCCTCCATCTATAACATTCCCTTATCCGACAAAGCACCGGATATATCATCGACATATCCGGTGCTCTTCTATCTCAAATACCCTTCTTCTACTCTTTTCGGTAACAACAGGTCTACTTTCCTTCTTCCTACCTCTTCTCACTACTCTTCGTTTTCGGAAACCATTGCCATAACTCCTACTCCGATTTACCATATTTATTCGGATTTTTGTCTCCCTCTACGACTTACCTGTTCTACACTTCCGTTACAGCCATCTCCGTTCCGCTGTAATCATCCTTCGAGCATCCTCTGCTTCTTCGAATCTCATACTGAGTTGACATTCAGTATCTTCGTTACCTAATTTCATGTAGAAGATTTGAGGTATTTATATCTTCTTTGTACCTTGAATATAGCACTGTTTTTTGCTCTTGAAAAGGGGTTTTTTAGAGAAAAAAAATCTTCGGCAAACTGCCTAGAAACCATTAAATGAAATTGATTTTTTGAACTATTTTTATAGTCAAAATATCTAATTGTCGCTTTAAAGCAGTAGCGTATTAGCAGACTATCAATGCTTACAAAAGTATAAAAATAGAACAGATTTTTAATCTGTTCTATTTTTATAAATCACTGTTTTCTTTACTTCATTTCAAGCTCTTCTCCGTTGTCTACAATAACTTTTTCAAATACTTTCCGGTATAACTTGTAGGATGTTTCGCTACCACTTCCGGTGTTCCCTGAACAACTACTGTTCCTCCGCGGTCGCCACCGTCCGGTCCCATATCGATAATATAATCCGCCACTTTAATCACATCCAGATTATGTTCAATTACAACTACAGTATTTCCTTCTTCCGTCAAGCGATGCAAAATTTCTACCAATTTATGAACGTCTGCAAAATGAAGTCCTGTAGTCGGTTCATCCAGTACATAAATTGTCTTTCCGGTGCTACGACGGCTAAGCTCTGTTGCCAACTTTATTCGCTGAGCTTCACCTCCGGATAAAGTAGTCGATGGTTGTCCCAGTTTCAAATAACCAAGTCCCACATCATAAAGTGTCTTGACCTTATTGTAAATTCTTGGGACATTCTTAAAGAAGTCCAGCGCTTCTTCCACTGTCATCTCAAGAACATCATAAATATTTTTACCCTTATACTTTACTTCTAAAGTTTCCCTGTTATATCGCTTTCCGTCACACACTTCACATGGCACATAAACATCCGGAAGGAAATGCATTTCTACTTTTAAAATTCCGTCACCGGAACATGCCTCACAGCGTCCACCTTTCACGTTAAAGCTGAATCGTCCTTTCTTGTAACCACGTTCCTTTGCATCCATTGTCGACGCAAATAAATCTCTAATCATATCAAACATTCCCGTGTATGTTGCCGGATTTGAACGAGGAGTTCTTCCAATCGGCGATTGATCAATATCAATAATCTTATCCAACTGTTCCAGACCTTCAATCTTTTTATGCTTGCCCGGAATGATTCGCGCACGATTCAGTTTTCTTGCCAGACTCTTGTGAAGAATTTCGTTAACCAAAGAACTCTTTCCTGAGCCGGAAACTCCTGTTACACATGTTAATACTCCCAAAGGAATTTCTGCGTCAATGTTTTTTAAGTTATTTTCCTGTGCACCAACAACCTTAATCCATCCCTTTGGTTCCCTGCGTTTTTCCGGAATTGGAATTTTGATTTCACCCTTTAGGTACTTTCCGGTAATACTGTTGGGGTTATTCATTACATCTTCAGCAGTACCTGCTGCTACTACTTCTCCACCATGTGAACCGGCTCTTGGTCCAATGTCCACCAAATAGTCTGCAGCACGCATAGTATCCTCATCATGTTCAACTACCACAAGTGTATTACCTAAGTCACGCAAATGCTTTAAAGTCTTCAATAATTTTTCATTATCGTTCTGATGCAATCCGATACTTGGCTCATCCATAATGTAAGCAACACCTACCAAACCGGAACCAATCTGTGTAGCAAGTCTGATTCGCTGTGCCTCTCCACCGGACAACGTACCGGTAGCACGAGTCAGGCATAAATAGTCTAACCCTACATCTCTTAAGAAACTAAGACGTCCCTTAATTTCCTTTAAAATTTCTTTTCCGATTTTTTCCTGTTGGTTGGTTAGCTTCAATTCGTCCAAATATTTCAGTTCATCTACAACCGATAAATCTGTTAGTTCAAAAATATTTTTGTCTCCGACAGTAACTGCCAAAGATTCTTTTTTCAATCGCTGTCCATTGCACGCCTTACATGGAGTAAATCGCATAAATGTTTCATATTCTGCCTTTGTAGATTCCCCACTGGTTTCACGATAACGACGTTGAACATTCTTGATTAGTCCTTCAAAAACAATGTCATACACGCCTTCGCCTCGCTGTCCTTTGTAATGTACAGGCACAGAAACTCCATCCGTTCCATACAGTAAAATGTACTGAATTGGCTCCGGATATTCTTCAAAAGGCGTATCCAAGTCAAAATCAAATCGCTTACACAATGCCTTTAACGTCGCATTGGTAAAGCTTCCCTCCTTATTTGCACTTTGCCATCCGAGCACCACAATTGCACCTTCATTAATGCTAAGACTCTTATCCGGAATCATTAAATCCACGTCAAATTCCATTTTATATCCCAAGCCAAAGCAATCCGGGCAGGCACCAAAAGGATTGTTGAAAGAAAAACTTCTTGGCTGAATTTCATCAATGCTGATTCCACAATCCGTACAGGCAAAGTTCTGACTGAATGTCATACGCTCTCCGCCAATGACCTCAATATTCATAAGACCGCCCCCTAGTTTCAAGGCGTTTTCAATAGAATCCGTAAGACGTTTTTCAATGCCTTCACGAATACTTAATCGATCAATTACAATATCAATATTGTGCTTGTTATTCTTTTCCAAAGTAATATCTTCGGACAGTTCATACATATTTCCGTCTACAATCGCACGAACATAACCACTCTTTTTCGCACTTTCCAACACCTTTTCATGGCGTCCTTTTTTTCCTCGAACCACTGGTGCAAGCACCATAAACTTTGTTCGCTCCGGTAATATCATCACCTTATCCACAATTTCATCGATGGTCTGTTTCTTGATTTCTTTTCCACAGTTTGGACAATGTGGCACACCTGCTCTGGCATAGAGCAGACGCATGTAATCATAAATTTCCGTTACGGTTCCTACCGTTGAACGGGGATTTCTGTTGGTTGATTTCTGGTCAATGGAAATTGCCGGTGGCAATCCTTCAATACTTTCCACCTGCGGTTTTTCCATCTGTCCCAAAAACTGTCTTGCATAGGAAGACAGTGACTCCATATACCGGCGCTGTCCTTCCGCATAAATGGTATCAAAAGCCAGAGATGACTTTCCGGAGCCACTGAGTCCGGTAACAACGGTAAATTCATCTCTTGGAATATCAATATCAATTCCCTTTAAATTGTGCTCATGGGCACCACGAATTTTTATATATTTCTTATCCATTCTTATATCCTTCTATTTGTTGTTTTCCTGCAGCAGACGCAGTTCCTTTAACTTCTCACGCATTTCAATAGCAGTTTCAAAATCCAGTTCTGCTGCAGCCTTATCCATTTTCTTCTGCACCTTCTCAATCAGTTTCTTCAATTCTTTTGGATCCATAGATTCCGGATCTTTTTCAATATCCACAATCTTGCGGTCCACTTCTTTTGAAATACTAATCAGGTCACGAACTGCCTTCTGAATCGTCGTCGGTGTAATACCGTGTTCTTCATTATACTTCTGCTGAATGGCACGACGTCTTTCCGTCTCATCAATGGCATTTCGCATAGAATCCGTAATGGTATCCGCATACATTACCACATGTCCTTCACTGTTTCTGGCAGCACGCCCAATGGTCTGAATCAGAGAAGTTTCCGAACGAAGGAATCCTTCCTTGTCTGCGTCCAAAATTGCCACCAGGGAAATTTCCGGAATGTCCAATCCTTCTCGCAAAAGGTTAATTCCTACCAATACGTCAAATACATCAAGACGCATATCTCGAATAATTTCTGTTCGCTCCAATGTATCAATATCAGAATGTAGATATTTCACACGGATTCCCACTTCCCGCATATAATCTGTCAAGTCTTCTGCCATTCTCTTGGTCAGTGTAGTTACCAAAACTTTGTTGTTTTTCTCAACTTCTTTGTTAATCTCGGAAATCAAATCATCAATCTGTCCTTCTACCGGACGTACAGATATTTCCGGATCCAGCAATCCTGTTGGACGAATAATCTGTTCCACCCGGTTCAATTCATGTTCTTCTTCATAAACACTCGGCGTGGCAGATACAAACATCATTTGATCAATCATCGATTCAAATTCTTCAAACTTCAGCGGACGATTATCCTTTGCCGAAGGAAGTCGAAAACCATAATCCACTAACGTCCCTTTTCGGGACTGGTCCCCGTTGTACATTCCCCGAACCTGTGGCAATGTAATATGGGACTCATCTATGATTATTAGAAATTCATCTCCAAAGTATTCAATCAACGTATGAGGCGTTGCACCCGGTTCCAATCCTGCCATAATGCGGGAATAATTCTCAATACCGGAACAAAATCCTGTTTCCCGAAGCATTTCAATATCAAAATTAGTACGCTCAGCAATACGCTGTGCCTCAATCAGTTTGTCTTCCGATTTGAAGTAAGCCACCTGCTCCGCCAGTTCCTTCTCAATCTCTTTAATGGCTCCTTCCATACGTTCCGGTGGAATGACATAATGAGAATTCGGAAAGATGGCAATATGTTCCAGATAACGTTTTACCTCTCCTGTCAGTGTATCAATTTCCGCAATTCGTTCAATTTCGTCATCAAAGAATTCTACTCGAACAGCACTATCAGTATAAGATGCCGGAAAAATCTCCAGGTTTTCTCCACGGACACGGAAGGTTCCTCGCTTAAAATCCATATCATTTCGGTCATACTGAATCTCAATCAGTTTTCGAATAATATCATCTCTCTCCCGAATAATTCCCGGGCGCAGAGACACCACCATATTTTTATAATCAATTGGATCTCCTAATCCGTAAATACAGGATACGGAAGAAATAATAATGACATCTTTTCGTTCCATCAAAGCCATGGTGGCAGAGTGGCGCAACTTATCTATCTCATCATTAATCGCTGAGTCTTTTTCAATATAAGTATCGGTACTTGGTACATATGCCTCCGGCTGATAATAGTCATAATAAGACACAAAATATTCCACAGCATTCTCCGGGAAGAATTCTTTAAATTCCCCATAAAGCTGTGCCGCCAAAGTTTTATTGTGTGCAATAATCAATGTCGGTTTATTCAATTTTTCAATAACATTCGCCATCGTAAAAGTCTTTCCGGAACCGGTCACACCTAGCAATGTCTGAAACTGTGCCCCTTTTTTGAACCCATCCACAAGTTTTTCAATTGCTTGCGGCTGATCTCCGGTAGGCTGAAATTCCGAATGTAATACAAATTTATCCATAAATACTCCCATTCATACCTATATACTATTCCCATGTAAAAACATTCTATCATAAGAAAAAATAAAAGTATATAGTGGACAGAACATTTGTTCTTTTTGATATATAAAACAAGCCGGTCCTCTTAGACCGACTTGCTTTACCAATAAAGGGATTTTGTTGCATCGAGGAACAGCCTCTTTTTTATCCTTTGATTTCTCCAATCTTTACCAAAGTCATCTTCGTCAAAATTGGTCCCAACAATTCATAAATAATCGTTCCGCAAACTACCACGGCAGTAATCTGGCGTGCATAATTTGGCACCACGCTGCCACACATCATTGCCAGACCAATGGCAACACCCGCCTGAGGAATCAATCCGATTCCCAGATATTTCTGTACATTCGGATGAGCATTCGATAACTTTCCTCCTAAAAAAGCTCCCAAAAGTTTTCCTATTACTCTGAATATTATGTAAACTACTCCGATAATTCCAATTGTTGGCAAAATTGTAATGTCCATTCCGGCTCCTGTCACAAAGAAGAACAACATAAAGATTGGCGGAGTCATACGATCCATCTGTTCAAATACCGGTTCCCAATAGTGAGAAGTATTCACTACGGTTACACTCATTGCCATGCAGGCAAGCAATGGAGAAAAATCCAACATATGAATGTGGGAAACACTGACACATAAAGAAACCATCGCAATGGTAATTGCCAAGCGATTTCCGCGACCCGTATAATATTTAATTAAAATGGAAAAAACAATACCCAAAAGAATTCCGAATGCTAAAGAGCCAAAGATTTCTTTTACCGGTTCCAGCAAGGTCATCACAGAAAATGCTCCGGTTAATGCCTTTGCTAATGCCACACAAATTCCATACATCATTAAAGCTGTAGCATCATCGATAGCAACAACAGGAATCAATGTCTGGGTCACCGGTCCTTTTGCTTTATACTGGCGTGCCACCAGAATTGTAGCTGCCGGGTCTGTTGCCGCAGCAATGGCACCCATAACCAAAGATAACTGAACATCTCCGGTGACTAAGAACATTGCCAATGCAACAAATACTACCGCACCAAAGGATTCCAGACAGGCAATGACAATCGGTGCTTTGCCCAGCTTCTTAATATACTTAAATTCAAATTCCGAGCCGATGGAAAATGCAATAAATCCGGTGGCAAGGTCCTTCACCAAATCAAATTTACTAACCATTTCCGCAGCTACATCTTCGCCGAAAAGGCCTTCGATTCGATGCGTTCCAAAAACAATTCCTGCCAATAATCCCATCAAAATATACCCGGTAACATTTGGTAATTTAAACTGCTTTACAATTTTTCCGGCAATCAGGCACAAAAACAAGCCTACTGTTAAGTAGATTAATAATAAATACTTACTATCCATTGTTATTCTCCTAAACCTTCTGCAAAATCAATTGGCATCGTATATAAAATTGCTGTTCCCGGCTTTGTAATATCACCAATAACATTTTCAATTACTTCTCTGCACGGTGCAATCTGTTCATCTTCCAAAAGAAACATCATAATCTTACATTCCTCGTTGTATTCAAAGTTTTTAGCACGACGAAGAACTCCACCAATAATAATAGAATCATCAGACCATGGGGATAAGCCGTTGGTCATACTTTTCGCATCAATGATGGTTCCATGATGAATTCCAATATTCTTCAGTTCTTCATTGAGTTCGCTTACCAAACTAGTCTTTTTCAATATTAATGTCAATAATTTCATTTCTGCCTCCTGATTTCATTTTTTTTTGGAGATGCCCCCAAAGAAGCATCTCCAATGAATTGTATCCTATCTCTTTTTTGTTTTTTTACTTTTCTTGCCTTTTTTCTTTTTCTTTACTTCTTTTTTACTGCTTTTGCTATTTTTACTACTTGTAGTCTGTTCGCTACTTTTACTATTTTTATCAGTCGAAGTTTCTTCACCCACTTGACTATTTTTATTGTTTTCAGTAGTTTGCTCCGCTGTAGTCTCTTCTGAATCGGATTCTCCATTTAAAATTCTCACCGCCTTTTCCAGTGGTTCATCTGCTTCCGTTTCATAATCATCCCGAATCTCAACATCCGGCGTAATTCCTTTGCCGTGAATGTTAACACCCTTCGGTGTGAAGTATTTCTGAATTGTCAGTTTTATTGCCGAACCATCACGCAATGTAAATATCTGCTGTACAATTCCTTTACCAAAGGATTGTGTTCCGATAATTTCCCCAGCACTGAAATCCTGAATTGCACCTGCAAAAATTTCCGATGCACTGGCACTGTTTCCGTTCTGGATGACAACAATCGGCATATCCAGGAAATTTGCATCGGAGATTTGTTCTTCTCTCTTACCATGCTTGTCTTCTGTATAAACCATTGTACCTGTTGGAAGGATCTGATCCAGGATTTTACAAACCACATCATAAAGTCCACCCGGATTATCACGGATATCGAAAATGACCGATTTCATTCCCTGTTCCTTCAATGATTCAATTGCTTCACGATACTGATTAAAGGTTACTTCATCAAACTGCACAATCTGAACATATCCGATTCCTTTTTCCTTATCCAACATCTTATATTCAACTGTCGGAACTGTAATATTTCTTTTTTCCACTTCCAACTCTTTGTATTCATTGATTTCACTACGATATACAGTAATTTTGATTTTCTGATTTGCCGCATTCTTAATCAATGACACAATTTCATTTGCATCTTCTCCGGTAACATCTTTTCCGTCGATTTCACATAGAATGTCACCTTCCAACATTCCCGCTTTCTTCGCAGGCGATTCGTCAAAACAACGAATTATTTTCACTGTTCCGGTTGTAGAATCCTGCCCAATTAACACCCCGATTCCAACGTAATTTCCACTGGTTTCTTCCATCATCTGCTCGCATTCTTCCGGTGTGTAATAAACGGAATAAGGATCATTTAGTCCGGACAGCAGCCCTTTATAAACACCGCTTTCCAAGTCATCCACATTGACCTTATCCAGATAATAATAGTCAATCATAGATTTCAGTTTTTCCAGTTTTGCTTCTGTTTTCCCGGTAATGGTACTATTTCTATTTTCTCTTTGCGCAATGAACATTCCGATGAAAACACACATCAAAACTACTGTCATGGAGAGTACTCCCAAAAGAAATCCTGCTGCAAATTTATTATTACTCTTTTTCATATTCGCTCCTGCCATTTATATTAAGATAAATAATTCCATGGATTTTGCCATGCGCCGTTTACACGAACGCCAAAATGTAAATGGTTTCCTGTAGAATATCCCGTGGTTCCTACGTAACCAATTACTTCTCCTTCGCTTACTTTCTTACCTGCTGAAACTCCAATCGCAGACATATGCATGTATACGGTGTATATTCCGTTTCCATGGTTGATGCCAACCCAGTTTCCTGCAGAGTTGCTGAAGTATGCCCATTCCACGGTACCCGCTGCCGCTGCACAAATCGGTGTTCCTGCCGGTGCCGGAATATCAATTCCGTTATGCGGTGCAGTTCTTCCGTCCGTATCACCGTAATTGGATGACAAATAGGTGTATCCCGGAAGCGGCCATGCATAAGAGCCGGTTCCTGTATGTCTGGAACTGTGATATGGCGGCAAAGTTGGCTGTTCCGGTTCCTTCGTCGGTGTTTCCTTGTTGTTTGAATTTTGTTCCTTCTGAGCCTTTGCAGCTTCTTCCTCTGCCTTTCGCTTGGACTCAGCTTCCGCTGCTGCTCTGGATGCTGCTTCCGCCGCAGCCTTTTCCTGCTTCTGAATTTCCGCTTCCAGATTATCCGCATGCTGCTGATTCTGAGCAATAATTCCATTATAAGAAGTAACTTCTCTCTGCTTTTCTTCTGACAATGTAATCAGTCTGTCAATAGATTTCTTCTGTTCATCCTTCAGTGTAACCAATTCGCTTTTCTGATTTTCTAAATCCGTCTTCGCAGTCTGAATCTGCTGCTTGGTTGCCACCAATTCATTGAACATCTTTCTGTCATACTGAGACAGTTCCGTAATATACTCTGTCTTGTCCATGAAATCCGTAATACTCTCCGAATTGAACAACAGATCAATCATCTGAGTATCCCCGTTTTCGTACATATACTGGATTCGAACCTTCATACTTTCGTACTGTTCGATTTCCTTTTTCTGTGCTTTCTTCAACTTCTTTGTGGTCGAAGTAATTTTCTTTTCTGTTTTTGTAAGTTTATCATTTGTTTTGTTCAGTTTTTTGCTGACTTCTGCTGCTTCTTCTTCTAACTTGTCCATTTCGCTCTGGGCAGCATTTCTCACTTTTGCCAAAGATTCATTTTCTTTTTCAATCTTTTGCAATTCCTGTTTTTCTTCTTCTGCCACATCAGCAACAACGCTTCCAGCCATAGAAGTCAGTAAAACGAAACAAAGAAAAAACGTAAAAAGTCTTTTCATTGAACCCCTCCTATACTTTCAAATGCTTTCTCAGTGACAATGCCGAACCGATTAAACCGATTCCCGCACCAATTCCTAATCCTAATGGAAGCAGTACTCTGAAAATATCCGCATTGGATGCAAACGGAATATTATTTCCCAAGACTCCGAACTTTGACATAATTGCCGAAATAATTCTTCCGTAAGCAACACGCATAATTCCCAATGGAATCAGAGAACCGATTACACCAATAACAACACCTTCCAATACAAACGGTGCACGTACAAATCCATTGGTTGCACCAATTAATTTCATAATATGAATTTCGTTCTTTCTAACGGAAATACCAATCATAACCATATTGTTAATTAAGAATATTCCTACTCCAAGCAGAATAATAATTAATGCTGCGGAAGCATATCCTAAAAACTTCCCGAGGTTGGAAAGTGCATTCTTTGTAGTGCTGGAGTACTGTACTTCACGCACACCCTCAGTTTCCTGCATTTCCTTAACAAAGGTTTCCTGATTTTCAATATCCTTTAAAAATACTTTGTAGGATGCTGAATCTGCCAACGGATTATCATCCTTAAACCCTTCTGCCAATTCCGGATGGTCTTCAAAATAGTCTTTTTTGAAATTTTCCCATGCCTCATCTGCAGAAGTGTATGTAAACTCTTTTACCGTAGAGTTGCTTTCAATCTTCTTTCCAATGACATCAATTTCTTCCTGGCTGATTCCTTTGTCAAAGAAAATGTTGATTCCCACCTTCTGTTCAATATATGTTTCCATATTATTCACATTGATAATAATCGCCATAATGACACTAATCAAAAATACACACGCTGCAATCGTACCAATGGATGCCAGAGAAAACAGTTTGTTTCTCTTGATATTTACAAAACCCTGATTCAGACAGAATCTGACTGTTCTGAAGTTCATTTATTCCACCACCTTATTATCGCTAATCTTAACACCTTTTTTCATTGTAATAACACGCTTGTTCATTGCTTCCACAATTTCCATATTATGAGTTACTACAATAACCGTTGTTCCCTGCTCGTTAATCTTTTCCAGTAATTTCATAATTTCCCATGAATTTTCCGGATCCAGATTTCCAGTAGGCTCGTCCGCCAGCAAAATGTTTGGCTTGTTTACCAATGCTCTTGCCAAAGCGACTCTCTGCTGCTCTCCACCGGATAATTCATTCGGGTTGGAACGATATTTCTCGGCCAATCCAACCAATGAGAGCATCTTCGCTACATTTTTCTTGATTTCAGCATGAGATGCTCCAATGACACGCTGTGCAAACGCAATATTCTCATACACGTCTCGGTCCTGAAGCAATCTGAAATCCTGAAATACAACACCGATATTTCTGCGGTATTTCGAAATTCTGCGGGATCTCATCTTTGAAATATTCACATCATCAACGATAATACTTCCTTCTGTTGGTTCTAACTCCTTTAATAATAATTTAATAAATGTAGATTTTCCGGAACCACTGGCTCCCACTACAAAAACAAACTCGCCGTCATCTATAGTTAAGCTTAGGTTATTCAACGCCGGTGCGCCATTCCCATAAGACTTTGTTACTCCATTTATCTCAATCATCTTTTTCTCCTCATTTACTTAAAAGTGAAAATGAAAAGATAAAAGAGCAAAGAGAAGGGATTCCCCTCTCCTTGCTTGCAATCTTTCCACTAATTAAAATCCATTATTTTCCATGTAATCCATGTACTTTACAACCATCAACGCAATCTTAAACGTAATGGCATCTTCAAAGACTCTCAAGTCGAGCCCTGTGCTTTTCTGCAGTTTGTCTAATCTGTACACCAAAGTGTTTCTGTGAATGTACAGCTGTCTGGATGTTTCTGAAACATTCAGGCTGTTTTCAAAAAACTTGTTAATGGTCTGAAGTGTTTCTTCATCAAATTCATCCGGAGACTTTCCTTCAAAAATTTCTTCAATGAACATCTTACAAAGCGGCAACGGAAGCTGATAAATCAAACGACCGATTCCTAAGTTGTTGTAAGCCACCACATTTTTTCCGCTAAAGAAAATCTTTCCTACATCCAGTGCCATACGGGCTTCTTTGTAGGAACGGGAAACTTCCTTGATTTCATTAACAATCGTTCCGTAAGCTACGCTTGCCTTAACCATCGCTTCTGTGTTCAACATATCCACAATAGTATTGGATATTTTTTCAATATCATCATATCCCTGTTTATCTTCTAATTCTTTTACAAGGATAATGCTCTTTTCATCAACTGCTGTAATAAAGTCCTTCTTCTGACCGGAGAACAATGTACGAATCGTCTCCAATGCCACGCTGTCCTTTTCATTTTTCGTTTCGATAATGCAGACACATCTTCTGGCGTCTGACTCGATATGTAATTTTTTCGAACGGTTATAAATATCTACCAAAAGGAGATTATCCAATAACAGGTTCTTAATAAAGTTATCTTTATCAAATCGTTCCTTATACGCTACCAGCAAATTCTGAATCTGGAATGCTGCCATCTTCCCTACCACAAATACATCATCGGTAGAACCCTGAGCAATCAAAATCAGTTCCAACTGGTTTTCATCATATATTTTAAAGAACTGGTACTCTTGAACTGACTGCGTATCAGCCGGTGATGCCACAAATGCAATCGTAGCAGAAGATATTTCTTCACTGGCCTGAGCTGTACTGGCCATAATTTTTCCGTCCGTATCCGCCACATAAATATCTACACGGGAGATATTTTTTATTCCATCAATAGTGTTCTGTAAAATTTGATTTGAAAGCATATAATTCTCCTTATTCTGAACCCTTTTTCCCGCTGTTTTGCCGGAAAAAAGATATTATTTATCCGAAAAAAATCACACTTTATATTTTAAACCAGTTAGTGGTAAAAAACAAGCGATAACTAAAAAAAGAAACGAATTCATAGGAATCCGTTTCTTCTTTAATTTATTTATGACTAGTTTGTAATAACTTCTTCTGTATCCTTATCAAAGATGTGAAGTTTTGTAAGATCCATAGCCATTGTTACTTCATCACCAGGTCTTACTGTTGTACGAGAATTAACTCTTGCTGTACATTCTGTTCCTTCAACATCAAAGTATAAGTAAACTTCTGCACCAAGTAATTCGTAAATCTTGATTGTTGTCTTAAATGAGCTTTCTGGAGACATTTCAATGAAGCTTTCTTCATCATGGATGTCTTCAGGTCTGATACCCATAACAACTGTCTTTCCAACGTATCCGCCTGCAACAAGCTTTTCAGCCTGTTCAGCTGGTACTGTAATGTATGTTCTAGCCTGTCCGATATGAAGTTTGATAGATCCGTCTACATTTTCAACTTCAGCATCGATGAAGTTCATCTGTGGTGAACCCATGAATCCTGCTACGAACAAGTTTACCGGCTTATCATATAAGTTCTTAGGTGAATCTACCTGCTGAACTACACCGTCCTTCATAACTACGATTCTTGTACCAAGTGTCATAGCTTCTGTCTGGTCATGTGTTACGTAGATGATTGTTGCACCTAAATCTTTATGAATCTTTGCAATTTCAACACGCATCTGTACTCTTAACTTAGCATCCAAGTTTGAAAGAGGTTCGTCCATAAGGAATACCTTAGGATCACGAACGATAGCACGTCCCATCGCAACTCTCTGTCTCTGTCCACCTGATAAAGCCTTTGGCTTACGATCAAGTAATGATTCAAGGTCAAGAATCTTTGCCGCATTCTTAACTAATCTTTCCTGTTCAGCCTTTGGTACTTTTCTTAACTTAAGACCAAATGCCATATTGTCATATACTGTCATATGTGGGTATAACGCGTAGTTCTGGAATACCATCGCGATATCTCTATCCTTAGGTTCAACATCATTTACTAATTTATCTCCAATGTATAATTCACCGGATGAAATTTCTTCAAGACCAGCGATCATACGAAGTGTAGTAGACTTACCACATCCTGATGGTCCTACGAAAATGATGAATTCCTTATCCTTAATTTCAAGATTGAAATCCTTAACTGCCTGGAATCCGTTAGGGTAAACCTTACAGATATTCTTTAATGATAAACTTGCCATTTTATTCTTCCTCCTAGTAAATATAAACGGTCATCCGCTTTTCAATGAGTTTATTCTAAATTATTATCAAGTAAAATGCTATATTGCAAATATACAAAATAATATGTTAAAGTTTGTTACATTTGCATATTCACTTTTCTATTTCACTAAAAATATGTTATTTTCACCAATGGATACCCGTCCTTCTTTGAGCAATCTGCCAATAGCACGCTTAAACTCGTTTTTGCTCATTGCGAAATGGCTTCGGATTGCTTCCGGTTTTGCCTTGTCTGTAAAGCCCAGACTGCCGCCGTTTTCTTCCATATATCGAAGGATTTCCGCCGCATCATCATCAATCTGAAGGTAGGCTTTCTTTCTTAATGCCAGGTCCAGTTTTCCATCCGGGCGAACTGATTTCACTCGTGCCTCCAACTTTTCACCAATGGCAACTTTTCGGTTCAGTTCTTTCATCTGAACCAATCCGTGATACTTTCCATCCACTGCCACAAAGGCTCCGTACTGTGGATTGAAATTGTATACAACGCCATTTACCATATCTTCTTCCTCATAAAGAGAATTGTTTTTCAGGTAATCATACACCTTCATGGTTGCACAAAGGCGGTTGCTTTTATCAATGTACATTGCCACCAGAATTTCATCTCCCGGTTTCACTTCATAAATCTGTTCTTTAAATGGTAGAAACAAATCTTTTTCCAATCCCCATTCCAGATATGCACCGTTTTTTGACACATCCTTTACCTGCAACAATGCCGTTTCTCCCAACTGAATTTTCGGTTCGTTGGTCGTGGCAATCATTCTGTCTTCAGAGTCTCTGTAGACAAATACAGAGATTTCATCTCCCATTTGTGCGTTTTCCGGAACCTGCTTTTTAGGAAGCAGCACCTGTTCCTCTTTTGTTCCAAGATATACGCCAAACTCAACTTTTTTTACTATTTCCAGCGTTTGTGTTCTTCCTAATTCCATAGTTTCCTCCGGTTCTATTCCAAATTTGATAGTTTAATCACGGTCAATACTTCTCCGGCTTCATTTTCGAAGCTGATTCCGTATCCGTCTTCTTCCTTATGTATAAAGGAAATCATCGTTTCCCCTACCATTACTTCCTTACGATAATTGATTTGCAGGCGATTCCACTGAAATCCTTCAGGAATCACTTCTTCCGCCACTCGCATATAATCTGCATTGTTCATATGTCCGTTGCTGTCAATATAAGTATTCAGTACCTTGAAGGAATCCTTCTGTTCCTTTTCCGGCGACAACTTTACTTTTCTCTGAACCGGTCCCATATCAAACAGTTTTTCCGGTTCAAAACACTTGATATCCTCTTCCGTTATTCTTACGGGACAACGTGCTTCCAAATCCATGAGCGTCCACATGGTGTTTGCCTTTGCCAGATAGTTTCCCTCTAAGTCTTTAATAAAGAACTGTCGTGTTCCGTAAAGTCCTTTAAAATCTGTCGGCGCTGTTCCCACAACAATTCTCTGCCCCAACTTGATCGGCTGAAGCAAATGGATTTCATATGCCAAAAGGAACCATCCTCTTTTTTCGGTTTTCATGCCGGCTCCCAAATCTTCTGACTGAAAAGTCGATCCATCCTGCATGAGGTTCATTATTTCATAGACAGGTACTTTTCCACTCCGGTCAGTCCTGCTATATCCTACTCTTGTTTCATAAGTATACATTCTATTTTTCCTCTGTGGTCTTTTTAGTTCTTTAATAATGTAGAAACAGACCTTTTCCTTAAAAATTCGTAGCCTTTATTATACTATCAATTGTTTTTTTTTACAATTTGTAATTATATTGCATTTTTATTTTGTCTTGGGATATAATAACTTCTAGCATTATTTACACGAGAATTTTAGGAGGAACAAATGAAAAAGATTTCATTCAAATGTACTTTACTGATGTTACTTTTAGGTGTTCTCTGCATTGTATTGGATTTCAATATCGGGACCGGACTCCATTATCCGCAGAAATACGAGAATACCAAAGCTACCATCGGCGAGTTTCAGTATTATAATATTGCCACAAATTACAATGCTTATTGTGACTACAAAATGATTGAGGGCGGTTCCTCATCACAAAGCGCCGATTCCGGACAGACTAATGTATCGTCCGCAGCGAAAGTAATCAATAATATCTACTATAAAGATTTACAGGTTGATTTATTCAATGACTTTTTAGGATTTCTTTTGATTATCATTGCCTGTCTGTCCTTAAAGCAGTGTAGCAGAAAATTTTCTTTTGCCTCGTTTACAGCCCTTTGCGGACTGATTCTTCACGGCTTAATTGTGGCATTCCCGTTTTTCTTAAACGGAATTGTTCTCTGCTATTTTGCCTTCTTTATCGGAATGGGATTTTTAGCAGTTTGTATCCTTACACTGTTCTTTATTGTTATGGGACTGTTTCAAATGTGTCCGGGTGTTGCCTGCAGAGACGAAAGAAAATGGTGTCGTATGATCTGGTATGTTATCGCTGCTTTCCAGGCATTATCAACCTTTTCACTTTGGTTGGGCGCAGATCTTCCGGCACTTCACAACTTAGGTATTACTTTAGAAGTGATTAGTGTTCTGATGGTTTTACTGTTTTGGAAAGTTCTTTTCAGAACTTATGATTATCTGGAAAACACATACAAGGAGGCTTCATTATCCAATGATTAAAAAGTGTCTTTATTTTTACACAATCTTGTTTGCTCTCCTTTTATTGCGGACCCAAACTACAAGTGCCGGGGAATTAAATCTCCACGCCTTATATGTAGGTAGCGGGGATTGTCTGCTGATCGAAAGCAATCATCATTATATGATGGTTGACGGTGGTTTTCGCGACACGTCAGAAAGTGTTCTGCAGTATTTGGACAACTTAAACATTCCGGAAAACCAGCTGGATTATGTTGTTGCATCCCATCCGGACGGCGACCATATTGGCGGTTTTTCCTTTATTTATGACAAATACAATGTAAAGCAGGTGATTTATTCTCCATGTACCAAAGATTCCACTACCTTTAGTGAATTTATTGCCAGTACAAGAGAACACAACATTCCCCTGCGTACTCCGGTAGAAGGAGAAAAATGGACATTAGGTGACGCCACTGTAGAAGTGGTTTACGACGGTTCTCAGGGAACTACTTATAACGAATGCAGTATTGTGTTGCGTGTTTCCTGCGACGGAAAATCCATGCTTCTGACCGGAGACCTTCCTTCGGTTATGGAAGACTCTTTGATTCAACAGGGGTACAATTTCCGTGCAGATATTTTAAAGGTAGGACATCACGGTGCCGGTTCTTCCACCGGAATGAATTTCTTAGACGCCGTGAAACCGACTTATGCAGTAATTTCTTCCTCTGCGGAAGCTTCGGCAAAGTTTCCAAGGGATTCCTTACTGATTCGATTGGCAAAACGTTTTGTCAAAACTTACCGCACAGCAGACGGAAATGTTTTGATTTCTATTAAGGACGGTGTCATTCAAACGAAAAATAAGGAGAACAACGGTTTTTATTCTATTACGAAGGGAACCATTACTTTACGCAAGAATATTTACTACGCTACCGGAAAGAAATTGAAACCGTCTGTGACTCTTACCGTCAATGGTCAGGTAATTAATCCAAAAGAATATAAGGTGTCTTATTCATCCAACGTACATCCGGGCACTGCCTCCATTACGGTAAAAGGTACGAAGGCAAAATATGTGGGTACCTTAAAAAGTTCCTTCCTGATTTTGCCTGCAAAAGAAAAGTTAAAGTTATCCTTAAACGGATTGAAGAAAATAAACCTCACCTGGGGAAGTCAGAAAAATATTTCCGGGTATACCATTATTTATTCCCAAGACAAGAGTTTCCGAACGGATTTGCACTATATCCAGATTACAAATCCTAAGACTCTGAAACATACCCTGGGGCATTTGAACTACGGCACCACTTATTATTTCAAAATGCGTGCCTACATAAGCAAATTGGGCTACGGAAAATGGAGTTCCGTCCGTTCCCTGAAAACTGCTGCAGATCCAATGCCATTGCAGGAAATAATCAAATCAACAAAATACAAAGCTTCCAAGGAATCTTTAACCCTCAAGTGGAAGAAACTCAAAAAAGATCAGGCAACAGGATTTATTCTGGAATATTCCACAAAGAAGAACTTCAAAAAGAATGTTTCCACAAAGAGAATCAAATCCAAAAAGATTCACAAAGTTGTTCTGACCGGTTTGAAAAATAAAAAGAAATACTATTTTAGAATTCGCGGTTACAACAAATACAAGAAGGGACCATGGTCGAAAAAAGTTTCTGTTCGAATTCCTAAAAAGAGTCGAAAAAAAGGTATCTGACAATCGTCAGATACCTTTACTTTTATCATCTTTTATTCTGCCACTATGCTGATTCCGATACCAACGGCATCCGGGCCAACATGACAACCAATACTAAAGGATAATGCTCTGTTTACATGATGTGTAACATCCGGGAAACGCTCCTGCACCATTTTTTCCCATTCTTCATCATCTTCTTCATTTAAAAATGTGGTAGCCACATCAATACAAAGTTTTTCCTTTGGGACATCTTTAAAACGTGTATTCAAGTCCTCTTCTATAGCATCCAGCATTTTGGCCTGTGCCTTTTTCATTCCGCGAACCTTTGCAAACGCATCCAGTTTTTCTCCCTGAATCGTCAGTACCGGCTTAATATTCAACACGGCACCAATTGCAGCTCCTGCCGCAGTCACTCGTCCGCCACGCTTCAAATATTCCAATGTATCCACAGCAATATAAATGCTGGAATTATATGCCTCTGCTTCCAGTTTTTCCTTAATTTCCTTTGCAGAGCATCCTGCGTCTGCCATTTTCTTTGCATCAAAAATGGAGCGGTACATGGTAACAGAAATACGATGATTATCTACGACCTGTACTTTTCCATCATACTCATCTGCAAACTGATTTGCAGCGGCACAGGAATTACTTAATCCACTGGACATTGGAATATAAACCAATTCATCATATCCGCTATCCAGGATTTCATCCCACATATCCAATACATCCCCAGGAGATGGCATAGATGTAGTAACACTTTTTCCTGATTCCAAGTATCCGTAAAACTGGTTCTTATCAATGTCTTTGCCTTCAAAAAACACCTGATCATCCATAATCACAGGCATCGGCAACAGAAAGATATTATTGTCTTCTGCTTCTTTGATTTGAACGCCACTGTTTGTGTCTGTCATTACTGCAGTTCTCATTCTTTCCTCCTGAGTTATAATTACTAAAATAAATCCGGTTTTCTTATTTTATCATAAAAAAACTTTAAGGTATACTGTTTTTTTATCTGCTTCCCCTATAAGGGAAAAACCTCCCTTCGCCGCGGAACACCTACGACAAAGGAAGGTTCTGTAAACAATTGAATTATTTAATCTTTTTACTTCTCTTCACTGCACTCCAATCACTGTAAACAGTAACTCCGTTTTTCGTAATGTAAGTCTGTGCTGCGAAATAGTATCTCTTCTTGGATTTCAGTTTCTTTACAACAAGCTTATAGCTTCCTGAAACCATTCTACTCTTCTTCATATCCTTCTTTGTAGAATATTTAATTCTGTATCCGGTTACACCCTTAACTTTCTTTAAAGTAAGAGAAGCTTTTTTCTTTTTCACTTTAATCTTCTTTACAGATGTCTTTGCAGGCTTTGCAATAACCGGCTTTGTAGTTGCTACTACTGGTTTTTTTGTAGTCGCCACTACAGGTTTCTTCGTTGTAGCCGGAGCTGCTGTTGTTGGTGCTTTTGTTGTTGGTTCTTCCTGAACATTTACAACTACAACATCTGAAAGACGTTCCATCTCGCCCTTAATTACAGAAACCTGAACTTCATGGTTTCCTTTGCGAACATGATTGATACGAGCTGTTCCCACTCCCGGTCCATAAGTTGTCATCAATGTTTCATCCACATAAATACCATAGGTATATCCTTCTCCTTCCAAATCAGTCCACTGAACATCAATGGCATTGTAATCGTCTGCACTCACAGAAAATTCAGTCATTTTATCCGGAAGTAATGTTTCATTGCCCATTACAGCCAATTCGCAAAGCAGGTAACCAATTGCTTCCCAATATGGCTGTCCGTTTGGCTGAAGTTCTGTGTACAGTCTGAACTTACCATCCAGCATACGATATTTCACATAACGAACTGTTTCCTGAGTATAAGAAGATGTGTCTACCTTTGCAATCATAAATTTCTGGAATTTAGCGTCTTTTACACTATATACAGATTCAAAGTTTTCTCCATCTCCTGAGAAGAAAATTTCATATGCAGTTGCCGCTGTTCCTTCATCTGCATACATACTGATTACAGAAGTAATTTCTTCCGGCTTATAATCTTTACCAAGATCATAATCTACATTAACGGTTTTGGTGTCTGGGCGAGTTTGTAAATAACCTGTATGGTGACCATAATCCCACCAAACTCCATTATTGACCTTTTCAACACCACCACTAATCTGCTGTCCGATTGGGTCATTAATATTATCACTATCTGCTGTTACAGTAACAGATCCATGATTTTTCTTTAACGCAAGATTTAATGAAGTTCCGATATAGTTCACATATCCATCTACGGTATAAGAAGCCTGAATTCCTTTAGAAAGCCATCCATCCTTTGTCTGACATACTGTTACAGTATACTTTCCTGCTTCAACGCCTTCATAAGTGTACTTCACACCTGCCTTTGCTGCACTGTTAATTACATTAGATCCAAGAGATACCACATAAGTTGCATCTTCCTGTTCTTCCCCTGCAACAATTTCATAATCAATACTTTCCAATTTTCCTTGTGATAATTTAATTTCAGCTGCTTCTGAAACATTAGCCTCGATTACTGTAGGATTTGCATTATTTGCCATGACAGCTACTTCGTTGACTACATATCCCCAATCGCTGGCACCACCGGAAAGAGTAACCTTTACATAACGAACTGCTTCATCTGTAAAATCAGCTAACTTTGTTAACGGAACTCTACTTAAACCATACTGTTTCTGATTAATGAAACCAAAGTTATATCCGGTTACTTTTCCAACTTCTGTGTAATTTGCACGGTCTCTGGAGAATTCAACTTTTGTATCAGCTGCGTATGTTGCTGCATTGGTATATTCCAGCATAATTTCACGCAAGTCTGTTGCTTTATAATATCTTCCCAAATCCACTACGAAAGACTGAGGAGAGCCTGAACCGGTTCTCAAACAGTTTTCTGGACCTTCTCCTGTTCCAAGGTTTCCATCCACTGCCTTCTGTGCTGTATCATTGGTATGACCCTGATAAAGAGATGAAACCTCAACAACCTGTGGGTTATAATCGTCTATTTTTGGATTTGCAACATTGTAGGAAGTGTTGATGTAGTTTGTATATCCATCAACAACAAAACGCTTTTCAATTCCCTTTGAAAGCCAACCTTCATCATATGTGCAAACCTTTATAGTATAAGTACCGGCATCTTCACATTTCTGTGTATAAACTTCTCCTGCCTTTGCATTGTTGTTAATTACTTCACTTCCAAGATATACCACATAAGATGCATCATCCTGTTCTTCACCCGCTGTAATACTGTAAGAAAATTCTTCTAACGCATTCTGAGTGACAGTCACATCTGCTGCATTTGGAATATCAGATCCTACGATTGTTGGTTCATCAGTATTTGCAATTACTGCAGCTTCATTCACTACATATCCACAAGTGCTTGTTCCACCACTAAGAGTAATCTTTACAAAGCGAACTGCCTTTGGTGTATAATCCCCAATTTTATCCAATGCTACAGAACATAATGCACACTGATTCTGCGCTGCCTGCTTAAAAGCATATCCTGTAGTCTTACCTACTTCTGTATAATTTTCACCATCTAATGAGAATTCAACTTTAGCATCTGATGCATAGGTGTTGGCATTGGTATAAGCCAAAATCACACGTTCCATCTCTGCCGGTGTATAGTATTCTCCTAAGTTAATTACAAAATACTGTGGAGAGCCTGCAGCAGTTCTTAATGCCACGTCCGAACCTTCTCCTGTTGATAATTTTCCGTCTAATGCCTTCTGTGCGGTTGTTAAAGAATGTCCGTTGTACATTGTCTTCATTTCAACAATCTGTGGGTTGTATGGAGATTTTGTATTGTTTGAAACATTCTTTGTACTTTGGATCAAGCTTGAAATATCCTTTACTGTAATTTCTTCGCTTAAAATTCCAGCGGAAGCAGAATCGCCTACACAGGCTACAACCTTCAACTGATAAGTTCCTCCGGCAACACCTTCAACTGTGTATGCCTTTCCTGCATCTACTGCGTTTCCAATACGCTTTAATGAAGAACCACTCTGTAAGTAAACAATATACTTGTATTCTTCCTGATTTTCTCCTGCTTCAATAGTATAAGTCACTTTATTATAGTCATCAGATGCTGCAGTTACAGACTTTGCATCTGCACACACATTAGCTTCTGCTTTTGCAAGATTTCCATCCGTATCCAATACGGCAATTTCAGTTGCCTGAATTCCCCATGTATAACTCTGAGGATACAAAACACGAATGTAACGAACTTTTCCTTCGATTCCTGCCAAATCTTCTTCTTCAATCAGATTCTGTGCTGAAAGCTGTCCGGTCACATCCCCGGCTGCAACTGTTTTTACAGTATTAAACGCCAAACCGTTTGGCGAATACTGAATCTGATAACCATTTACCGGAGTGTCTCCCGCATTGTTTTCTTTATAGCCCACTACCAGTTTATCCAAGGTTGATGCATCATAAACATCTCCCAAGTCAATTTCGTAATAGGTTCCCGCTGTAGCAAATGTAGTTGCTGCATGGGTTCCTCCCGGTGTGAATTCTCCATCAGAAAGAGCTTCTTCCGATCCCTCTCCCTTTGATGGATTTGCTGTAATTGTCTTTTTTAAGGCAACATTATATGTCGCATTTTTAACCATATCATTAATTGACATATCAGCCTTTACGGTAGTTCCGGTCAGATTTACCGATGAAACTACCATTGCACAACTAAGTCCCATTGCCAGGACTTTTTTGTAACTTCTCCTCATTTCTTCTTCCTCCTTTTTTTCGTTTCGCTAACGCAAAAAAGACCCACAAAATTTCTATTTTATGTGTCTTGATTTTTAAATATATAATTCTCCGAACCCTCTTCCTAAGACTCATTATAACACAAGAATTGAAAATAAAAAGAAAAATATTCGAAAAAACTGAAACGTTTTTTCGAATATTTTCTATTTCGTCACGGTAATGGTTTTTTTGCCACTCCATGCCCCATATACTTTTGTTCCGTTAATGGTTTTATACCCTCTGATTCGGACATAATACTTCTGCCAACGAACAAGCTTTTTCACTGTTTTTGATTTTTTTTGAAGACTTTACCGTCAAAGTCTTAAGTCCTGAAGTCATTGCCTTATTTTTTGCCACATTAATTTCGTAACCGCCAATGCTTGGACATTTTTTCCAGGTAAGCTTTATTTTCCTCTTTCCTGAATTAACAAGTTTCAAAATCTGACCTTTTGATGGCTTAATTGTAAAGTGCTTTTCCACTGTTCCTGCATAGAGGTTTTTAAATGTAATCACCACGGTTGCCTGCCCCGGTTTAATATTATTCTTATAGGACAAACTGTAATTAGATGTGGAAATCACATTTCCTTTAGAGTCTTTAATAGTTACTGATGGTTTATTATCTTTACCGGTATAAGGATAGGTCTTTTTACTCAGGGAATAATACTTTGCCCTGTAAACCACTCTGGTTCTTTTTCGTCCACACAGATTACACTTGTAGGTTAAGGTCGCCGAAGCCTTTGTTGTCGCCTTTCCTGTAGACGAAATCAATACGTCCTTATGACCGCTGACACTACAGCCCTTTGTCAACAGAATATTCATATCCGTATTTCCGGAAACACCGTCAACTTTTCCCGTGGAAGAGTATTGCCACATGTCATACTCTCCTTCGTAACCACATTTGGAATTGTACTGCGCTACCCACTTGGACCAGTTATTAAAACGGGAATCCGTCAATTTATTGTTCCACCAGTTTAGATTTGCATAAACCCCAACGGTATATCCCTTACTCATAATCAGGTTACAGAAGGTCTCCGCAATATCTCCCAGGGCTTTTGCCGAAAGTTTCCCCTGGCTGTCGTCTTCTTCCATATCCAAATAGATTGGCATGGTAGGTTTCGCACCGGTTGTATTAATCAGGCGAAGTACATGGTTTGCCTCACTCTTGGCCATCTTGGTATTCGTTGCATAAGAGTAAATATAAATCCCGTAAGGAATATGATTCTTCTCGCACCCCTTCACGTTTGTTGCAAAATACTCATCATCCTGATAATTCAAATCATCCCCATAGCCGCAACGAATAATGGCAAAATTAATATCTGTCTGCTTAACTTTTGCCCAATCAATCGTTCCCTGGTGCTTACTGACATCAATTCCTTTAGAGACTGCTCCTTCGATGACCTGTCCTTTATCGTTATAGTAGATTCCATCCACCTCTGTCCATGCAGGTACTGCTGCAGCTACCGGCTGTATCCACAAAGCAAATACCATCAAACAAAGGAGAACTCCTTTCATTCTTCTCATTTTGTTTTTCCTTTTTCACTCATTCCGAATCTTTTTTATATGGGTGTGCCAAAAACAATCCCATAAAGAAAGTCCCTGCAATAAACAGGTAAAAAATTCCGTCATATATAAATATCGCTCTCAGAAAATGTTCTGCACCAACTATGCCACAGAAGTTTATTGCATCCAAAAATTTCACAATCAAATATATTATCGGGACACACCACCATGTCAGTTTCATTAGAATTTCCAGCGACTCTATTTTTCCTATGATAATAACAGCAACTAACAAAAAGTGCCCTGTCAGCATAAACACTATGCTCAGCAGAAGTACTGCATCCCTCCATCCAAAATACCCCGCTCCATCCATAAAAATAAAGCGATAAGATATAATAACCTTCGTAATACGAACCAATTGCATTACACTCATCCCTATCGTCGGAACCAATAACGCATAGGAATTTTTAAAGACAATCAACAAAACTCCCAAAAGAATTACCATTCCTGCAAAAAACACATTGAAATAAAATCCTTCCTTTACCTCTTTTGGTGGCAAAGAGAGTTTACGAAACCAACTATACTGACCATAGATAAACAGCATACCGTATACTAAAAAAAACAATGATGCAATAGGAAATTTGTACTGTGTTTTCATTTTTCACCTCTGATTTTCTCGAACATTTTGAATATAGTTTAACATATTTCTTTTTACAACAAAAGGGACAGTCCTTAAGAACTGCCCCTTCTTTATTTTATTTTACGGTTACTTTTATTTTTGCAAAAACACCATTTTGTGCATATGCATACACCTCACAGGTACCCTTTCCTTTTCCGGTAATCACACCCTTATCATTTACGGATGCCACCTTGACATTGGTTGATTCAAACTTAATCTTACGATGTCTCTTTACCTTCAGCTTCTTGGAAGCAGGTACTGCTTTTGCTTTCAATTTGTATGTTTTCTTTACTCCAAGAGCTACGCTCTTCTTTTTCGGTTTCAGTGTAACTTTCTTGTCGTTTCCGACTTTGCCACCTTTTGTTGCTACGTGAACAGTTTTAGAGGTTGAAACAACAATGTTGTTCTTACCTACTGCAACAACAATAAATTTGTAATATGCACCTTTCTTCACTTTATCTTTACCGATTTTCTTGAAAGATGTAGATGTTTTTGTTGTGGAAAGCAGCTTCACATATTTGTTTTTCTTGCCACACTTGTTTCCGAATACGACATACTGTGTTGCACCACTGACTTTCTTCCAGCTTAACTTCACAGAAGATTTTGTAACCTTGGATGCTTTCAGCTGTACTGCACTGAAAACGGAACCGGCAGGATCTCCTTCACTGCTCCATGCTGTCACTGCCTTTTCGGTATTTGCCAGGGAAGAACCCGGAACAATACTTCCATTGTTCTTGTTTCCACTATTTCCTGATGTATTTCCACCGGTAGAACCTCCCGGAAGTTCAACCTTAATTTTGGCCTCTGCTGCCGGATTCGTCTCATATACCAATTTGATTTTGTTTCCTGTGGATTTATCATTAAACTTCTTCAGATAATCATCCATTCCGCTTCCCTGAAGTACGTAAGCCGTTACGCCCGACATAATATTTCCGGAAGAATCCATTCCGAATCCGAAGTTTACACTTGTGTCTCCTTCAATATTTTTTAACCCAATTTTATAAGTTTTTAAGTTTGGACAATTTGCGAATACATCATTTTGGAAGTACGCGCCAAAGCCTGCTCCGGTATCACCTAAAACCACTTCTTCTAAATTGGTACATCCATAGAACGCTTTCATTCCAATCGCCTCATATCCTTCCGGAATGATTACTTTCTTTAATGTTGTATTTCCTGCAAACGCTTCATCGCCAATGCACCCGGCACCCTGATAAGTCTTTCCGTTGTAATGAATCACTGTTGGCAACTTAATTTCCGTTGCATTTCCGGTATATTTTTCAACCCATAAGGAACCTAATCCGGCTCCATCATCATAAAATGTAATTTGAAAATCATCCATGGTAATATGAATTTCCTGCGTCACCGCCTGAACATCATTTACCTGAAATCCAGCCATTGTCAAAACCATTGCTACTGCCATAAACAGTGCCAATATTCTTTTTGTTCTCTTCATGCCCTTAACCCCCTTATCTTCTAATCTTTACTTTCTTCTTACTAATCGGCGAATAGCAACCATAAGTTTTATTCCCTTTTGTATAGACCTGAACCGTCGATTTTTTACCAATTGCTTTTCCGCCTAACGTAAAGGTGCATTTGTAAACTTTTTTGTTCCCTTTAATATATTTGTACAATGGGGAGTTACTGCTGGCATGTACATAAATTCCTGCAACTCCCGGTTTTTTCTTCATTTTAATAGTTACCGTATAGGTTGTATCTGTCACCCAAAATCCATCGGCAACTAGTTTGAAACCTTCATATTTTGGTTTTACCCAGTGCTTTTTGGTTACCGCTTTTGAAATGGTAATGGATTTAATCGGTGGCTTTGCCTTTGGTCCTGTCTTCACAGAAGTTTCATTGGAAAATGCTCCGGTAATCCAGTAATCCTTACCGCCGTACTTCACCTTCTTTGCAAGGAAACTTCTGAAGGTATACTTGGTTCCCGGTTTCAGTTTGCTGATGGATTGTGGCACTCCTGCAGAAAACGGTCCGTAGGTTTTTGCTTTGGACCACTTTTCTCCTGCCTTCTTGATCTGCAGATAACAATCCAGATTGTACCCTTTGAAACTTGGGCAAGTGAAAATCACTTTCTTTGCATAGGTTTCAAAATTAGAAGCCTTAATGGTTGGTTTGGTATAAATACCTGTTGGGAAAACTTTTGGATAATAGAATTCGCTTCCATCCGAAAGTTCTACACTGAGTTCATGATATCCAACATCATAGTTGGTTGTATCAAATTTCTTTGTAAATGTAGTTCCACTGATTTCATAACGTCCGCTGTTATCTACCCAGAGATATTTAAAGGTGGCTGAACCGGAAGTAATCTTACCTGTTACGGTAGCCATTCCTTTTTTGTCAATGGAGATGTCCAACGATGCCTGTGCGGCACCCGGAGAAGATGCCTTTTTCACAAGATAGTCTTTGGTATTATTGTTATAATTCACATCATTATAAGATCCCGACACGAAGAAACAATAATTTTTTCCTCCGTCCTCGTCACGAACTTTAATCTTAAATACTCCGGAATCAAATTCCGGCACACGTTTTTCCCCATCAACATCCCAGTAAACCTCTACATAGCCCTTTATATAAGCTGTTAAAAATCCACTGCAGCTGTTTTCCAGTTTCTGTGCATCAATCGATAATGTCTTTCCCGGTGTTACCGTTCCGTCACTGTTTACACCATCTACCAGATTTTCTACAAAATCATAGCCGCCTCCGGCCTTAACCTGATAGCTAAACATCAACGAGCACACTAATGCCATAACCAACGTTATGGCAATCACACTTTTCTTTGTTCCTTTTACCATACACGTCCTCCTTTCAGTATTCAATTGTTCCGACCTATACAATAAATCCATTATACCATAGAATATCTATTATTTTTCTATCCTTGACAAATAAAAACCTTACAAACTTTTTATGGTTTATAAGGTTTTGTACAAATCTATTCAGTTGTCTGAAAACCAGTCCGATTGGCTTTTAAAGCAAGAGATTTCGTTCCATACTTCCTACAACATCGCAATCGGCCTCCGGAATATCACTCAAAAACGTAACCATCATTTTTTCCTTTGGAAGAACGAAACATTTCTGTTTCCACTTGCCACTAATACTGAAGCCGTCTCCGTAATTCCAAATGAAATATCCATAACCGCCTTCACGGTTCATCTGAAGAACAGATGTTGCTCTCCTCACATAATCCTCTGATACAATTCTCTTTCCCTGAAATTCTCCCCCATGATAAAGCAATAGGCCAATCTTACTTAAATCATGAACAGATACTTTCATTCCCGATGCACCATAAAAGTATCCATCCGGACAGCGGGTATATTCCGCCCCTTCAATTCCAAGAGGCAGCAGGATATTTTCTTCAATGAAAGCCCATGCATCACCATCTATGGCATTGCTTAATGCAACTCCTGCCAAATAGGCAGGGATATTACTATACTGAAAAGCTGCCTTTTCCGGCTCCGGAATCGTATAACGGAAAGAATCCTTTAAAAAGCTTTCTCCCTCCGGTCTGAAAGGATAACCTTCCACAGACATAGTCATCAATCGATGTAATGTAATGTGCGCATACGCATCTTTTTGCTCTTTCGATAAACCTTCCAACACCGGTTTCGGCATATAGCAAAGGAGACTGTTTGACAAGTCAATCAGTCCCCGATTCTCTGCAATCCCTATAGCGATGGACAGGATACTTTTTGTGGCAGAATAAATTGGATATTTCCCCGCCGTATCGCCATACTGTTCCACCAACGCGTCAGCCTTATAGACCTCCACGCCATGCACCTTCCAGTTATTCTCTTTTATCTCATTTACAAATGCTTTGAAATTCATTTCTTTACCTTCTTGCATTTTATTTTTGACCATTTGCTCCAGACTTTTTCTCCATCACTTATGGTGTAGGCTCTAACCTTTACATAATATTTTTTGTTCTTCTTTAATTTCTTTAAGGTAATCCGATTCTTTTTCACCTTCTTTGTGACGAGTTTTTTAGTAAACTTCTTATTAAGAGCATATTTAACCTCATAACCTTTTGCATTAGATACTTTATTCCACTTTACTGTTATTTTTTTCTTCTCATTCTTTAAAGATTTTATTTTAGGTTTACTTACTTTTAATCCAGTATTTCTGAGCTTCCGAAGTTCTCTGTTATCTGAATAATTAGGAGCTGGTCTACCATTACTAACCCTAACTGTATATCCTAAACGAACAGTTTCCACATTACTGATTTTAAAAGAAACATAGATATTACTTATACCATTTCCAACACATTCTAATTCATTGTTTTCTAAAACCTTAACAACATTTTCATTAGAACTTTCGTAGGATAATGTACCATTTTTTTCACCAACATTGTAGGCATAATAGTCCATAATCATTTTGCCTTTATAGCCTTTTTTAAAATATAAATTTCCTTCCTGATAATAATAATCATCCGGCTTTGCAAATACTTTATAACAATACCAATCATTGACCAGATAATTCTCTCCTTCAATTTGCATTTCCACATTATTAGCCATCAGTCCGTTTCTGTAAGAATACAGATATTGTCCAAAGCCTTGGCGCCAACCTTCCTGATTAAAAATGGCATCTTTCCCTTCATCTCCATAAGTTGGAGCTTTCCCATTCCATAAACTGTAAACGTAGCCATTTGTAACAGCACAAATTGGAACATTGTTGTAAAAATTTCCTACGTTATCCGGAGTCTCCTCCTTGTCTGTCATCACTTTAAATCCATTATCATATACAATCTGTGTTCCGAAAAACTTATTCTCCTTCAAACTTTTCGCATATACATAATCTACAGCACAGAAATAGTATTTCTTCGCCATCTCCTTGATATCCGTGCATGCTTTTATTTTCTTTGTTGTATCATATAAGGTCCACTTTGAATCTACATATGCCATTACCCAGCCATGTGCAGTTATTTTTTCTATGGTTTTCAGTTTTGTCATATCTTCACCATATCCAAATATTACCGCACATTTTACTCCGGATAATTTCAGTAAATCCGCCATCAAATTGGAGTTACTTACGCAATTTCCCTTTCTAGAGTAAAATGTGTCCATAGAATAGGCTGAAGCCTCTGCGTAAAACTTAATGTTTGCTACAATCCAATCATATATGGCATCTGCTTTTTGCTTGTCTGTTTTCGCATTCTTTGTGATGATATCCGCTAATTTTTTAAGAATAGCTTTCTCATTCATTGTCCCGTGATAAATTGTTAATCCCAATTCAGGATATTTTTTTAGATATACCTCGTTTAAATAATTGATTGAGTCACTAACTAATGCCTTTGTTGTAGTTTCATATAATGAACCGGTATCGGCAGAAACAATACATCCATATGTCGGGCATAACATTGAAATAACTAATATTAATGCCACAAAGCTTTTTTTAACTCTTTCAATTTTTTTCATTTTCACACTCTCCTTTTTGTAAGTATTTTTACAACCTCTCGCTCAAAAGTTGCTATTTTACTTTAACCTTTTTTATACCAGACCATTTACCAAATATTAAACCCTTAGCATTCTTGCGATAACCTCTGACTTTGACAAATAGTTTTTTCTTATTCCGAAGTATTTTACTCTTTATCACAAGCTTTACTTTATTCTTTTTAATATTTTTTTTGAATAATCTTTTTTTATTTTTTGTAGCAGCTTTCTTAGACTTATAGATTGCAACCTGATATCCACTAACATTCTTCAACTTTTTAATTTTAAGCTTCAGTTTCTTAGCAGTTTTCTTCTTTTTATATATCTTTTTAATTTTCGCTTTGGCTATTTTCTTTTGTTCTGTTGTAACTTTATTATGTGTGATTACCTCACTACTTATTAATTCCTTTGTTTTTTCTTCACTTGTTGCCTCTGCAGTTGTTGGTTGCATCGTTATTGGCTCTATCGTTTTTGGCTCCGCAGTTGTAGTTTCTTGGTTCTCAATCAGTTTATACGCTTCTCCCTCTGGTGTCAATGACCCATCAGTGATATCGAATAATCTTGTATAAGCCGTTCCGGATATATTGTCTGAATAATCTACAAACCATGCATATCTCTCAACATAATCCAGTGATTCCAGCATTTCCCCCACTTCTTTAATGTATTTTTTTGCTACCTCATGACTCATTTCCTGATAGAGGTTATAGCCCCACCACTGAGTTGAAACATCCACATTTCCAATTTCTGTAATCCAAATAGGAAGATTGTATTTGTTATGTAGTCTCTCTAGCGCTGCTTTGAGTGATGCCACTGAACCCGGATGAGTAAAATCCTGATATACATGAAGGGTCAGGAAATCTACCCTATAACCTTTTTCCTTAGCAATAGCCATAAATTCTTCTACCCAATCATCCTCAACAGCTGCCCCAGCAGGACTTCCAAGTCTTAATCCTGTGGATTCCAGTTGTGGCCATAATTCTATTGCCTTGCTCACGCTCATATTGGATTGATCTGTAAGATCAGGCTCATTAAACGCCAGAAGTGAATCATACAACCCTTCTTCTTTGCCCGCTTTAAGCCTTGCCATCTCGTTATCATTAACGGACCATGGCCCCCAAACCATAGGTACATATTCCAGACCTGCTGCTTTTGCTTCTCTTGCCACATCATCTGTTGCTCCCCAGTTGTATAGCCAGGTTGCTCCTATCTTATTAAATATATTTACATTTCTCTGCGAAGCGTTACTTCCACTGGAATAGTACCAGCTGGAAATGCCCTTCTTAGAAGTTTTTTCACGTCCGCATCAGGGTCAGGCGGGTAAAGATTCAATCCCACTTTTAATCCTTGCTGACTAATTCCAGAACCTACAGTTCCACCTTTGTCATTCACTATATGAGTGATTTCTCCATTGACATTTCCTAAAGACACCGTACAGGCATTTGTTATCTTTGCTGTCTTAGGAACTTCTATTGCATTTTCAAGCTTAATGTATTCATTTGTGTGAACAAATACTTCATACACGCCCAGCGCTGTCGCCTCATGATTTGTGACATTGTCATTGACCTTGTACGCTGCATAGCCATTTTTATCACTCATCCAATCTGCTTGTGTAGGAACATCATACGGAAGTTCGCACTGATAAAAATATACTTTTCCGTTATCTCCATTCCATAGCGTCTGATATTTTTGAAAATGCTCTACAAACAAACCATAAACAGACACTCCATCTCCATTGACAACCAGTCCGTGGTCTGCTGTTGCTTCCGTCCAACCTGCACCAGTTCCATGATCTGCTCTCCACAGCCAAAAGTGATCTCCAATAACATTATTCGAATTAATAATTACTGTACTCTTAACCTTTCCTACTCTTGCTCCACCAACTCTTGTGAAGATATCACTTAAAAGAATAGGATTGTCACTGTGGTCTGTCATATTTTTACTTTCACCTATCTGAAGCAGACTCTCTGATTCATTGGCTCCAGCCTCTATGACCAATCCTGAAATGGTCACACCATCATTATCGCTTACCTTAATCGCCGTATCTGAATTATCACAAATAATCGTTGCAAGCCCAAGTCCCAAAACGACTGTATTAGGTTTTGTCACATTAATTGTCTGGTCTACTCTATAGATTCCCGGTGTAAAAATAACATTTTTTCCTGCTTCTAAAGCCAGATTAATATCTTCTGCTGTACTTTCATCTGCCTTGGCAACATAAAAATCTTCTATATCTATGGTGCGTCCCTGCCCCATATTCTCTCTGGACCAGGAAATGTCTGTTGCATTATTTCTAAGTCCCGGAACAAATACTTTGTATTCTCCATCATCCATATATACGAATGGTTTTTCTTTGATTCGCTCTGTATTATCTATGGTTGTATATCCATGATAATTGGTACTTGCCCAATCTTCCGAAGACTCCGGTGCATTCGTACAACCTTGGAACATGATATTCCATACTCCATCATACCACCCGTTACTCATGTGATTGTTTCTCAGATAGAACTGTTGCTGAGACCAAGATCCAGCCTGTCCCTCCACATATGTGTCAGCAACAAATCCTCCACTGGCAGGCATACCTATATCATCCAGATGAAGCTTGCCATTAACATATAGTCTTCTAATCGGAGCAGCCTGTGACGCTCCCCACTTAACTTCGGTTGTTTTCGAACCTGTGTCTACTGCAATGTTTTCTATACCACGCCAAAAATTAATAAGAACATTTCCATTGGCTGCAGAATCCACATTAACATTAGGAATTGTTGTTTCATAAGGCGTTTTCCCCAATCCTAAAACCTGGGTGTAGAATCCCACGTTGATTTTATCGATATCATAAGTCCCCGGCTTAAACAATAGTGCATATCTTTCATCACTCCACTCGGCATCCGAAGCTTTCATCATTTTCTCAGAAATACTTTTTATTCTGGAATTTATCCTATCCTTGTCATCATCCGGGCTAAAAATATCTACAGCATCTCCCCATAATTTCCGATCCAAAGAAACCACATCTGACGTTTCTATTTCCTGATTATTTTTCTTAGCTACTATCCTAAAATAATATTTATATACAGAATCTGACTCTTCTTCAGCATACTCCGTTGTCGTAACTGTGCTCACCTTTTCAAAGGTGCTATAAGCGCCACAACTTCTCCACACTTCATATGCATCTGCGCTTTCTTTTTCATTCCACTGAAGAATTACTTTATTCCCGTCTCTGGTTATCTCTACGCTATACTTAAACTCCGTCTCCACTGCTTTGGCCTCCCTATCTGTTATTCCGACTAAGGAGCTAATAACCATAGCCCATGCCATTATTATTGCTGTAATTCGTTTCATCTTCTACTCCTTTTTCCCATATTTCAATCCTACTCTGCTACCTTATTTTTATTTTACTCATAAATTTGTAATTCTCATATTGATATATATAATCATTTTTATTGATATTTTATGACCTGCGATGCTATACTTATCTTGATAAAAACATTTATTTTTAGGAGTAAATTATGAAAGATATTTTGCAATCTTTTCTCTATGACTACAATGAGGATGAACTATTATATAAACAGTACTATGAATATCAAAAGAGGGGGAAAACTTTTCACGATTTAATTAAGGATATACACGGAGATTATGAATATTACCTAAAAAAGATTACGCCTGAAGATCAGGGGGGATTTCTTCCAACGGTTATTTCTGATGCCAATTTTTTTCAGGGCGAAAACTCCAACAATATTGTTATAACTAAACATAACAGATACACCCCCGTTTTTGCTCACAAACATTTGCTCTTTGAGATGATTTATGTCTTAAAAGGTAAATGTATGCAGCATATTAGCCATACGGATATCAATCTCGGGGAAGGACAATTCTGCCTTGTTGCTCCGAACTCCGTTCACTCTATTTCAGTATTTGATGATAGCATAGTCCTCAATATTCTTATTCGACAAAGCACTTTTGAGGATATTTTTTTTAATGTTCTTCGAAAAACCAATGCAATTTCAACTTTTTTTAACAACAGCCTATATACCAATAACAAAAACACTTATTTAGTAATCGACACCAATAAAGATGTGCAAATAATGAATCTGGTTCTATCCATACTACAAGAATATTTGGAAAAAAAGAAATACTATGAAGATGTTCTCGACGGATCCATACTTGTTCTTTTTTCCAAACTTCTTCAGCTGTACGAAAATAATATTCAGCTTTCCAAGGCGATTTCTACCAGTTCCAATGAATTTTCAAATATTTTATCGTATATAAGTGACAACTATGAGTCTATAACTCTTAGAAATCTAGCTGGACATTTTCATTTTTCAGAAGGGTATTGTTCCAGACTCATCAAAAAAAATACCGGAAAATCCTTTACGGAACTCCTTCAAAATATTCGTTTCAAAATGGCTATGTTTTTCTTAAGTAACACAAACAAAACAATAGCCGAAATCAGCGAAGACATCGGCTATACTAACGTTGAACATTTCAACAGATTATTTAAGAAAAAATTCAGTATGACACCCGGTGAATATCGTAAGAACAGCAAGATTCATACGGACCATTTTTAGTCAAAAGTGCGACTGTTTCCACATGCACAGTTTGCCCAAATTGATCACATGGCGTTACCTTTTCTACTTGATATCCTTTTGCGGAGAGCCATTTCAAATCCCTTGCGAGACTGGCACTGTCACAGCTAACATAGACAATTCTTGCCGGCTTCATCAATACCATCGTTTCCAGAAGTTTTTCGTCGCATCCTTTTCGTGGAGGATCCACTACAATGACATCCGGCTGACACTCCGGTGCATCCGGATGTTCCTTAAAATATTTCGGAACAACTTCTTCTGCCGCTCCTACAAAGAATTCTGCATTCTCAATGCCATTAATCTTCGCATTCACTTTTGCATCTTCAATTGCTTCCGGAACAATTTCCACGCCTAAAACCTTCTTTGCCTTTTGCGCCAGGAACAGAGAAATACTTCCTATGCCGCAGTACAAATCCCAAACAGTTTCATTGCCGGTAAGTTCAGCATATTCCAAAGCTTTGTTGTAGAGTTTCTCTGTCTGTTCCGGATTCACCTGGAAGAAAGACAGCGGAGAAATACGGAACTTTACAGAACCGATATAGTCTTCAATATATCCCGGTCCGAAAAGGGAAATAATTTCCGTCCCCATAATGACATTGTTCCTCTGCGTATTAACACTAAGGGAAATATCTGTCATTCCCGGAATGTCCTTCAAAGCATCTACAAGAATATTTGCCTGTGGAAGTTTTCTGCCGTTAATTACAATGCATACCATCAGCTGCCCTGTGGTTTTTCCGATTCGAATCAGCACATGACGCACCAATCCCTTACCGGTTTTCTCATCATAAGGTTTAATCCCCATTTGTTTCATAAAGACCTTGATGAGTTTCATAATCTCTCCGTTAACATCCTGACCTTCCGGACAGATTCCCAACATACAATGTTCCATATCAATAATGGAATGGGTTCTTCCGGCATAGAATCCGCTGACAATGTTTCCGTCCTTATCCAGTCCCACCGGGAACTGTGCTTTATTTCGGTAATGGAACGGTTCTTCCATTCCGATGATTGGCTCCATTTCAAAGGAATCAATCCCGCCAATACGCTTAATGTTATTGAACACTTTAGCTTCTTTAAAACGAAGCTGTTCCTGATAATTCATAAACTGAATCTGACAACCGCCACAACTGCGTGCCACCGGACAAGGTGCCTCAACACGATTTGGTGACGGCTCCAGAAGTTCTATCAGGCGGGCATAGCCGTAGTTCTTCTTTGCCTTCATCACTTTCACTCGAACCCGGTCTCCAATAACCGTATCTTTGACAAAAAGGACATAGCCGTCTACACGCCCTATGCCCTCTCCTGTAGTTCCCAAGTCTGAAATTAATAACTCTAATTCATCATTCTTTTTGAACACGTTAATCTCCTAACTTTTCAATCTATTTGCTGGTCTTTCGTACATTGGATTCCAACAATCTGTTATAGCCTAACCACTGTTCATCTGTGGCTGTTATATTGCTGTTAAAGATTTCTGTCATAGTCTCCAGTTTTGCATCGGTATTGTCTGCAAAGTTCAACGCCAATGCCTCAATCAGTGCCGGTTTCTTTGGAGAACCATATTCCAATTCACCATGATGAGCCAAAATACAATGTTTCAACTCATTTGCCATTTTTCTTGGGAAATTCGGAATGGTCTTAATTACGTCACTAACCATTTCAGACCCCATAACAATATGTCCTAAAAGCTGTCCTGCATCGGTATAATCGTTCATTGGGAAGTCCGACAATTCGTAAACTTTTCCAATATCATGACACATTGCCGCCGTAATCAGCAAATCATGGTTTAATACCGGATACTGCTTGGTGTAAAACTCGCAAAGATTTGTCACGGACAATGTATGTTCCAAAAGTCCCCCAATAAATCCATGGTGAACACTCTTTGCAGCTGAATGCTTTTTAAATGCTTCTGCAAATTCTTTGTTTTCCACAAAAAGTTTTGTAAGCAACTGCTTAAAATATGGGTTTTCCATGGAGACAATAAACTTTAACAGCTCTGCCATCATTTCATCCATATCTTTATCTGTACATGGCAGATAGTCTGCCGGATTAATATCAGATTCTGCAATTTTTCTGACACGTTTTATGCTAAGCTGAAGCTGTCCATTGAATAATGTAACATCACCTCCGACTTCCACATAATCCAATGCATCAAAATCATCAATGCCCATAGAACCCGGATCCCAGATTTTAGCATCCAAAGAACCGGTCTTATCCTGCAAGATTACATTTTCATATTCTTTTCCGGTCTTTGTCATTGCCGTTGTCTTCTGTTTACATAAATATACTTCCTGAATTCTTTCCCCTTCACGTAATGCTTCAATAAACTTCATAGCTTCCTCTTTCTATCTTTTAATTTAAAAAACAGTGATTCCGCGAACCACTGCTCCTATTATAATGGATAATATATTCAAAAACAAGAATGAAGACCAAGCACTTTTTATCGGGAAAAGCACAGAAACTGTCGCTTTCTTTTCCTTTACCTTAATAATAAACTTTATTATAATGAACTATAGGCTGAAATAAAAAACAGAATGGAGAATAATTATGAACGAAAAAGTGTTACAAACACTGGAATTTAATAAAATTATAGATTTACTGGTGGAGAAAGCTTACTCTGCACCCGGAAAAAAACTCTGCCGGGAGTTGGTTCCCGATACGGATTTGCATCGCATCAAGAAAATGCAGCAGGAAACCGGTGATGCATTAAAGCGAATCTGGCAAAAGGGAAGTCTTTCTTTTGATGGTGTCAATGACATTACCGAATCCATTGTTCGTTTGGAAATCGGCAGTTACTTAGGTGCCGGAGAATTGCTGCGCATCAATTCTTTGCTGAAAGCGACTTTACGGGTAAAGACTTTTTCCAGAAAAGAAGATGACAGCACGGATTGTTTAGATGAAATGTTTGAGGCTTTGGAGCCTTTGACCAATCTGAAAAACGACATTGACCGCTGCATTATTTCGGAAGATGAAATTTCCGATGAAGCATCTACAAATCTAAAGAATATTCGTCGACAGATGAAAATTGCTAACGACAGAATTCACACTCAGTTATCCTCATTAGTAAATTCTCAAGCGGGAAAAACCTATTTGCAGGATTCTCTGATTACCATGCGTGATGGCAGATACTGTGTTCCGGTCAAGGCTGAGCATCGAGGACAGGTGTCAGGAATTGTGCACGATCAGTCCTCTTCCGGTTCCACACTTTTTGTAGAACCGACTGCAGTTGTGGAATTAAACAATAAATTGAAACAGCTCTATGCAAAGGAAGCGGATGAAATTCAGGTCATTTTGGCAAACTTAAGTGTTGCCTGCGGGGAACATCTTTATGAACTTCGCAGTACCTTGGACCTTTTGACAAAGTTGGACTTTATTTTTGCAAGAGCCTCTCTGGCAAAGGAGATGAAAGCCACGGCTCCAGAGTTTAATGATCAGAGACAAATTAAGATTAAGCAGGGACGTCATCCGTTATTGGATCCGAAAAAAGTCGTACCGATTGACGTAGAACTGGGCAAGGATTATGTTTTGTTAATCGTAACCGGACCGAACACCGGCGGTAAAACCGTCTCTTTAAAAACCGTAGGGCTTCTTACTTTGATGGGACAGGCGGGACTTCATATTCCCGCTTTTGACGGCAGCAAACTGGCGGTCTTTAAAGAAGTCTTTGCAGATATTGGTGACGAGCAGAGTATTGAACAGAGTCTTAGTACCTTCTCGGCTCATATGGTAAATACAGTAAACATTTTGGAAAATGCAGACCCGGACAGTCTGGTTCTTTTTGACGAACTGGGTGCCGGAACAGATCCGGTTGAAGGTGCTGCTCTGGGAATTTCCATTCTGTCCTTCCTGAAAAATATGGGAGTCCGCACAATGGCTACCACCCATTACAGCGAGTTGAAACTGTTTGCCCTTTCTACAGAAGGGGTTCAAAATGCCAGCTGTGAATTTAATGTAGAAACACTTCAGCCGACTTATCGTTTGCTGATTGGAATTCCGGGAAAGAGTAATGCGTTTGCAATTTCCCAGAAGCTGGGACTTCCGGAATATATTATTGAAGACGCCCAAGGTCGAATCGATCGGGATGACAAACAATTTGAAGACGTCTTATCAGAGATCGAACGTCAGCGAATTCAGATTGAGAAAGATCAGGAAACTATTTCCGTTTATAAATCTCAGATTCAGTCTTTGAAGAAGGATTATGAACTGAAGACCAAACGAATTGAAGAACAGAAGGAAAAAATTATTGCCAAGGCGAAAGAAGAAGCTTCCGATATTTTAAAAGAAGCAAAGGAAACTGCCGACGAAGCAATTAAAACAATTAATAAGTACGGAAAATCCGGCAATACCCGTGAGATGGAAAAAGCACGTACCAAGGTCGGCTCTACCCTGAAGAAGAATCAGAGCATTTCTACCTTGAAGACCGCTACGCCAAACAAGGAATACAAACCATCAGACTTCAAACTGGGTACCGGCGTTAAGGTTCTGAGTATGAATCTGAACGGTACGGTTGCATCTCTTCCTAACAAAGACGGTATTGTTACGGTAAAAATGGGTATTTTAAATTCCAAGGTAAATATTAAAGATTTGGAAATTATTGACGAACCTGACATTAAGGCTCCGGGCTATGTCAAAGGCGGTACCGGAAAAATGAAGATGCAGAAATCTTTGAGTGTCAAAATGGAAGTAAACCTGATTGGTAAAACTGTGGACGAGGCATTGGCAGAACTGGAGAAATATCTGGATGACGCTTACATTGCAAAGCTTCCTCAAGTTTATGTCATTCACGGAAAAGGAACCGGTGCGTTGCGTAGTGCCGTACAGAATTATTTGAAAAAATGCAGTTACGTGAAGTCTTTCCGTAACGGAGAACACGGCGAAGGCGGTGCCGGCGCTACTGTGGTAGAGTTTAAATAAATTTGTGGGTGCTTTTTGCCCCCGCATTGATTATAATAGATTTATGATTGACTAACAGGAGGTATTTGCAATGAGTGGAAAACAGAAAATTCTTATTGTTGATGACGATGAAAATATTGCAAATCTGATATCTTTGTATCTTTCCAAAGAATGCTTCGAAACCAGAATCGAACATGACGGTCAGGCTGCATTGGTTGCATATTCGGAATTTGCACCAAACCTGATTTTGTTGGATTTGATGTTGCCGGGCATGGACGGATATGAAGTTTGCAGAGAAATCAGAAAGAGTTCCAACGTTCCGATTATTATGCTTTCAGCAAAAGCGGAAGTTTTTGATAAGGTTCTCGGTTTGGAACTGGGCGCTGATGATTATATGATCAAGCCTTTCGATTCCAAGGAACTTGTGGCAAGAGTCAAAGCCGTTCTTCGCCGTTATCCGGAAGCAGAAAAGCCAAAGATTATTACTGCACCGGCAGAAAAATGCGTGGAATATAAGGATTTGAAAATTAATCTTTCAAATTACGAAGTAATCTACAAAGGAAAACAGGTGGATATGACACCAAGAGAAATTGAACTCCTTTATTTCCTTGCTTCATCACCAAATCAGGTATTTACCAGAGAACAGCTTCTGGATCAGATTTGGGGATATGAATATGTGGGAGATACCAGAACCGTGGATGTTCATATCAAACGTATCCGAGAAAAAATTTCAGATACGGACCAGTGGTCTATCGGAACTGTTTGGAGTGTAGGATACAGATTCGAGGTGCATGACAAATAATGCGTGATTCAATTTTAACCAAGTTTTTCATTGGATATATTCTTTTTGCCATATTCGGATTTTTATTCATTTCCATTTGGTTTCAGGATTTGTTTTTGGAAGATCTGTCCAAGGAAAGTATTATCGATAATCTCTATTTCACCTATAGTATTATCCTGATTCTTTCTCTTGTCATTTTCCTGAACTTTGCCTGGTTCATCTATTTACCATTAAAGGAAATTCGTATTGCCGCTATGGAATACGCAAAAGGGAATTTCGATTATGCGGATTTGAAAGTTGAAAACAATGACGAATTGGGGGACGTGGCAAATTCCCTGACATATATGGCAATTCAATTGGGAAATTCCAGAGATTACCAGAAAAAGTTTATCTCCAATATTTCCCATGACTTCCGTTCTCCCTTAACTTCCATTAAAGGGTATCTGGAAGCGATTATTGACGGAACCATTCCGCCGGAAGATCAGAACAAATATCTTTCCATTGTCTTATCGGAAGCTGAACGATTAGAAAAGCTGACCGAAGGGCTTCGTGATTTAAGCAACTGGGATAAGTCCGGACCGGAATTAATATACGAAGAGTTTGATATGGAAAACATTATCACTTCTTCTGTCAGTACCTTTGAAGGGGTCTGCGAAAAGAAACAGATTGAGCTGGTTTTACAGCTTCCTTCCAAGCATTACAATGTATATGCTGATAAAGGAAAAATTCAGCAGGTTCTGTACAACCTGTTGGATAATGCAATTAAATTCAGTCCTCAGAATTCCAAGATTATTATTAAACTCAATAGTCGTGGAGAAAAAATGTATTGTTCCGTAAAGGATTTCGGATTGGGAATTCCAAAGGACTCCCTGGAAAAGATTTGGCAGCGTTTTTACAAGACAGATTCTTCCCGCGGTCGGGACAAAACCGGTTCCGGTATCGGTCTTTCCATTGTGAAGGAAATCATTATGGCTCATAACGAAACCATTGACGTAATCAGTACCGAAGGTGCCGGAACAGAGTTTGTTTTTTCCATTCGAAAAGCAAAAACGAAATAGTAACTTTTAATTGCATATTTTGTGCAATTGTATTATGATAAGTATACTAACGTGTCGGTATTCTTTGCCCAAAGGAATTTGACACATACTCTATAAAAAAGGAGGCATACATAATGGCTTACAAAATTACTGACGGATGTATCGGTTGTGGTGCTTGCGCAGGAACTTGCCCAGTAGGAGCTATTAGCGAAGGTGATGGAGTATTCGTAATCGACGCTGACGCTTGTATCGAATGTGGTGCTTGTGCAGGATCTTGCCCAACAGATTCTATCAAACTTGATGATTAATTTATGAAAATAAAGCAGCAGTCCTATTCTTTGGGATTGCTGCTTTATTTTTATGCCGTCGCCTCAATCTTTCCACTCTTCTTCAAAATATTTCCGCTACGTTTAGACTTTTGAATATCTTTCGCCAACTGCTTCTCTGCTTTTAATCTGTTTTTCCGTTCTTTGCGACTCTCTTTCTGTCTGCTTCTTAACAGCTGATCCAGTTTCTTATATCGTTCCTCTTCTTTTTCATCCTGCACCCGCATCATGTAATTCATTCCCTTAATCACATTCTGACTCACATGGTCGCTCAGTTCTTTCCCCAGATTTTTTGTGGATTCCCGCATTGCCTTCTCAACAATATTGTCCATAATCTTCTGAAACTGTTCCAACTTCGCATTCATGGAAACATCAATAACTTCTAACCGTTCTTTTCCCGGAACCATCCCCACATCCGGCAATTCTCTGATGCGTTCTCCTTCTACCGGCACATCCCTATTCGGATCTGAAATCATCATTTTAATGGCACGCAAGCCATAGCCCTGCTTCTTTAGTCTTTTCACATTCCTCAAAAGATTAATATGAAACTCCGTATAATAACGATGTCCCATTTCATTTCTCGGAATCACAATGTCCAATTCCTCTTCCCAATACCGTAGTACATGCGATTCGATTCCCAACATTTTTGACGTATCAGAAATCATATATCTTTTCTCCTCCATAATCCCCTCCTAAAAAAATTGAGTTGCCCCAACGGACACCTCAATTATAAACTTAAACGAATCAATGCTTCAATTATTCCACCCCTGCAAAAATTGTAACCTTTTGCCCCTTTGCCGAATGCTGCCGGGATTTGTAAATGAAAAACCCCCAAAGGATACCATCCTCGGGGGTTGACTTTATTGTTGTTCTTGATTTACTTCTGCGTTTTCGAACTTTGTATATTCCGGTAACCAGACAAGTTCTACCTCACCTACCGGGCCGTTACGCTGTTTTGCCACATTGACAATAATACGGTTACGGTCTTCGGTTTTTGTTTCTCGATCGTAGAAACGAGATAAAAGCATTACAACGTCGGCATCCTGCTCGATCGAACCGGATTCACGCAAATCCGCCATAATCGGCTTCTTGTCTTCACGCGTTTCTGATGCACGGTTCAACTGAGATAAGGCAATTACCGGAACGTTCAGTTCTCTGGCAATTCCTTTCAAGGTACGGGAAATTTCCGCGATTTCCTGTTCGCGGCTGCTGGAACGACCATTAGTGGTCATCAACTGTAAGTAATCCACGATTACCAACTTAATATCTTTTTCCAGTTTAAACTTTCTACACTTGGAACGCATTTCACCGATACTGATACCCGGAGTATCATCAATGATAATATTGGAATTACCGATAATGTTTGCGGACTCAACAATGTTTGCCCACTCATTATCCGATAAATCACCTACTCGGATTTTCTGAGAGCTAACCATGGAATTCTGTGCGAGAATACGGTTGATTAACTGCTCGCTGGACATTTCCAAACTGAAAATAGCCACGGCATGATTGTGCTTGATTGCAACATTTTCTGTGATATTCAATACGAAGGCTGTTTTACCTACAGAAGGACGCGCCGCAATCAGAATCATATCTGACGGCTGAAGTCCGGATAACTGATGATCCAGTCGTGTAAATCCGGTTGGCAATCCGGTGATACTTCCACGGGTATGAGAAGCCTGTTCAATCTTCTCAAACACGTTTAATACAACCTGACGCACCGGAACATAGTCTCCTGTATTTCCTGTCTGTATTAAATCAAATATTTTCTTTTCTGTATTTTCTAAAATCGCTTCCAGTTTATCATTTCCTGCATAGCATTCATTGGCAATTTCTTCATTCGCACGAATGAGGTTCCTAAGAACTGCTTTTTCATAAACAATATCTGCATATTGCTTAATATTTGCAGACGTTGGAACCATCTCTAAAATGTTCTTTATAAAATCAATACTAATGACTTCTGACGGAACTTCCATTTCCACCAATTTATCTTTAACCGTTATCAAATCACAAGTTTTACCTTCGTTGTACAGTTCAACCATTGCTTTGAACAGAGAACCATACTGACGATTGTAAAAATCTTCATCTGACAACTTTTCCATTGCAACCGGAATGGCATCCACATCCATAAGCATGGAACCAATTACCGCCTGCTCGGCTTCATTGCTATGAGGCATAATACGTTTTACTACAGCCTCTTCCATTCAAATCCTCCAATTCCGTTTCGATTATTTTGCTTCTACTTTAACTGCTAATGTTCCCATTACATCTTTGTGTAATTTAATATTCACATTATATGTTCCCAAAGACTTGATTGCATCAGGGATCACAATTTTCTTCTTATCCAATTCCAAACCTAACTGCTTCTTTGCTTCCAAAGCAATTTCTTTGCTGGAAATCGAACCAAAGACTCTTCCTTCCACGCCGGACTGAATTTTTACCGTAATGGATTTTTCCTTTAAATCTTCTGCTAACTTCTGAGCAGCTTCCAGTTTTTCCTGAGCAATTTTATCCTGATTCTTCTTCTGAAGTTTCAAGTCATTTAAGTTCTTACCGTTTGCTTCAATTCCAAGCTTCTGTGGCAAAACATAATTTCTTGCATAACCATTGTTAATTTCAACAATATCTCCCTTTTTTCCGAGAGTCTTTACATCCTGTAATAATATAACCTTCATTATAGGTCTCCTTCCTCAATTCTTCTGCTAATATTTTCTTTGATCTGATCTATAACTTCCAGCAATTCTGCGTCTTTAACCTGTGCTCCCGCAAGATTCATATGACCACCGCCACCGAAATCTTCCATAATGGTCTGCACATTAATCTTTCCAATGGAACGGGCACTGATGTACACCTGATCATTATAAGGCGTCAATACAAAAGATGCCTTAATGTTTCTTACATTCAGCAATTCATTTGCTGCCTGGGCACCAACAACCGTCGGTGATTCTTCCTGTCCATTCGGAATATACGTGGAAAATGCAAATTCTCCCAAATAGATTTCTGCATTTTCAATGGCTTTTGCTTTTGCTTTATAATCAGCCATGTCTTCTCTGAACATTCTGCGAACCTTTGTAATATCCGCACCTTTCTTTCTCAGGTAAGCTGCTGCTTCAAAAGTTCTGACACCGGTTCTGTCGGTAAAGTTATTTGTATCAATCATGATACCACTGTAAAGAGCCTCCGCTTCCATCTTGGAAAGTTTTACAGTCTCCTTAATGTACTGCATAATTTCCACTACCATTTCTGATGCAGACGATGCAGACAATTCAATATAAGAAAGCTGGGCATTCTCAATTACATCTGAGGTCTGTCGATGATGATCAAACACAACAATACACTGTGCCTTCTCCACCAACTTCGGATGTTCCGTATAGCCTGCACGGCTTACGTCCACAACCACCAGTGCATCATTTTTGTCCATCTTTGCTTCTGCTTCCGGACCGGTTAAGAACAGGTCATCTTCATATACCTCTTCTTCACGGAATGTGTCAACCAATTCCTTCACGCTGCTTCCCATTTCGCCGATAACAATATGCGCATTTTTACCAATGGTTTTACAAATACGATACATACCGATGGAAGCACCAAAGGAATCGTTGTCGCCAATATGATGTCCCATAATATATATATCCGACTTTGTTTCCAGCAAATCCCTAAAAATTTGTGCTTTAACACGGGACTTAACACGGGTGTTCTTTTCAACAGATTTTGTCTTACCACCATAGTAGTAAACTCTGTTTCCATCCTTCAACACCGCCTGATCGCCACCTCTGGCAAGAGCCATATCGATGGCAGTCGTAGACAGTTCATAGCTTTCCTGCAAGGTTTCACCCCCCATTCCGATACCGATACTAATGGTAACCGGAATGCCATTTCCCATGTTTACATTCTTTACATCATCCAAAACCGCAAACTTGTTGGTCTGCATTTTGCTGATGTATTTTGTTTTAAACATAACAAAATATTTATCGTTTTCAAGTTTTCGCACGATGCCGTCATACTGTGAAAAATAGATATTGATTCTTCGGTCAATCAACGCAACCAGCAATGTTCTTCTGGTAGCCTCCACATCCTGTAAAACTTCATCATAGTTATCAATATAGATATTTGCAATAACAGTTCTTTCGTCCTGGGTTTCCTTTTCCAACTGCTGGATTTGTGTTTCATCCACAATGTAGAAAGAAATAATCATTCCTTCCCCTTCATCCACCATAGGAAACTCATTACTTTCCAAGGTTTCCTTAAAGGAAATCTCTTTTAAAACAATCTTATAAATCTTTTCTTCGTGCTCAATATGGAATTCATTCTGATCCTTTTCCAATTGCAGAAATTCCGGCTTGATGTCCGGGAAAATGTCCATAATGTTCAGATGTTTTAAAGACTCTCCCTCAAAAAGATTATTTACCTGTTGATTGCTCCAAAGGATTTTTCCGCTTTCATCCATCAATCCGTATGGAATGTCCAGTTCATTCAACATCCGTCTTTGAACAAGACCGTATTGCGTTCCGAAATTAACCAAATGCTTCAGAATTGTTGGTTTAAAACGAGCATACAATACTGCGGAAACAACCATGTAAAGAAGGGAACAACCCAATAATACTAAGCCAACTTTATAATCATACACCAGAATAATTCCGGAGATTATGAACCAAAAGACATCCCAATAAATAGGAGTCCGCAAATATTGACTTATCCGACCTCTAACTTTTTTCTTATTTTTCATATCTGCTTCCTTTAAATCCTGTCAACAGTCCCGGGGCATGTCTGCCTTCAAATATCAGATTACAGACTACGCCACCATAACTAGTATATCATTATTCCCCCCCTTTAGACAACTAAAAAAGAGCTGCCCCTTTGGACAGCTCTCTAAAAGATCCTTATTTCACTTTAACTTTCTTCACTGCAGACCACTTCGGACTGAAGACTTTTCCTTTTCCAGCCTTCTTAAATCCACGTACGCGAACAAATAAAGTCTTTTTCTTTTTCAACTTCTTGTTTGATACAGAAAGAACCTTCTTATTCTTTTCTACGAATACTTTAAGGATTGCATTCTTGTTCTTCTTTGCAAGTTTCTTCTTTCCGTAGAAACGAACTTCGTATCCATCAACTCCCTTTAAAGTCTTGCTAAGAGTAATCTTAACTTTCTTTGCAGATTTCTTCTTAACCGCTTTCTTCACTTTAACGTTTGCTAAGTTTACAACAGCCTTTGTTGTTGTTTCTTCTGTAGCTGATGTTTCTTCTGTAGACACTTCACCACTTGTTGTTTCATCTGCGGAAGTTGTTTCGGTATTTGTGTTTGTTTCCTGAGATGATGCTTCCGTTGAAACTTCTTCCGTTGAAACTTCTTCTGTTGAAACTTCCTCTGTTGAAGTTTCTTCCTCGGAATCACTCTGTACCTTTGTTACTGTAAAGGAAATTGTTCCATCCTGTCTAGCCTGATAAAATCTTGGCCAGAACACATAGGATACTCCAGCTTCCATTTCGTAATCAAACGAAAAGTTTACATTTGCACCATTATCATCGCAAGATTCCAAAAGTTCAAAGTCTGAATTCAACAATTCAGCGTATGTATCATCGTCTCCTGTTGCTTCAAAATGGTATGCTCCATCTTCACGCGGAGTAAAAATGTAATATCTGTTGTTGCTGTTTACTGTTGCTTCCACGGTCTCATTCAGTGTCAATGTTCCTGCAAATTCTCTCTGCATTTCAACAATTGAAACAGGCAGTGTCACAGAAGCACCACAATAAGATACTGTCAACTCGTTTTCACTGTCCATCACCCACGGAGTATCACTCTGAGAAGATTTTACTTCAACCTCTGAAACTGTAAGTAAGTTATGATCTTCATCATAGAAAAATACATCGTTTTTTCCAGTCTTTTCCGCTGTATATACTTTTTTCGTTCCATCCTTATAGTTAATTGTTAACTTGTTTCCGACTTCGTATGCTGATGGCTCATTATATCTGAAAAATTCATTTCCGTAGTTATCTTCATCCCATTCACCATCATACTCTACATTGTACACGAGCGGTCTTGCAAATTCGAAATTAATGCTTGATACCGGATTTTTAACAATATTAATCTGAACTTCCGTTGTTTTACCCATATAAGTTAACTTTAAGTAATTATCATCTCCCACTGTCCAATGATATTTGTACTGATTTGATGATTTTGAAATTTCATATGGCATGATGCTTCCATCCTCATCAAGGAAATCACACTTTTCATTAGAATATGTGTAAATTTTTTCTGAGCCATTTTTAAATTTTACTGTTAACTGATATCCATCTTTGAAGAATTCATCCGTATCGTACTCGTAATACTCTTCCCCATAGTCATCCTCTTCGTAATAACCATCTATTCCTTCATAAATCGTAACCACTTCCGGATTGAAAGAAATTTCTTTTACCGGATTTTCAGAAACCGTCACCTTAAACTGATCACTTTTGTTCATATAGCTAACAGAACAATAGTTATCACTTCCTAAAGTCCAATGATTCTTGTACTGGGATGCTTTTACTTCAATATCTCCCGGTAAAGCTTCTCCGTTTTCATTATAGAATCCAAAATGGTCATCTTCTTCACTGAAACCATAAGTAAATACTTCCGGGTCTCTGCCATCTTTATAGTAAACAGTCAATGTACTACCTTCTGCATAAATTATCGAAGAAGTATTGTAATCAAAATACTTCTCGTCATCATCATCATAGCACCAATCGCCGTCTACATTTTCATATAACGTTACCCCTTCTGCCGGTTTAAATGAAATACTGTATACCGGATTTGAAGCAATTGTTACCGGAATCTTTGTACTATGACCATGAAAAGATAAAGTCATATAGTTATCACTTCCCAGTGTCCAATGCTCAGTGTCCTGATTTGTCAAGATCTTATATGCTTCGTTTAAATGTTTTCCATCAGATGTGTAGAAATCATAATCATCAGCATCTTCGTTATACTGATAAATGTAAACATCCTTTGTTCCATCCGTATAATTAACTGTAAACTGATTGCCTTCTTGTTGGATTGACGGTGTATCATACTCAAAATATTCGTTATCATCGTCATCATCATCATAGCACCAATCGCCGTCTACATTTTCAATCAATTCAATTGGTTTCGCTAATTCGAAAGAAATAGAATCAATTTTGTTTTCTTCAATGCATACATCAATGCTTCCATTATCATTTTCATCATATAATCTTCCAAACAGAATATAGGTATAACCTTTTTTCAATTTTGCATCAATGCTAAAGTTGCTGTCTTCACCACTATCATCGTCTTCAGCAATTTCATTCAGATATTTATCATATAAAATACCATATGTGTCCTTATTTGAGAGCGAATAGAATGTGTAATTTGCTGTTTTCTCCGGTGTAAATGTGTAATAATGGAATGTTCCATCTACCGGAAGTGCCTTTACTTCATCCACTTGAATTTCACCTTCACAAGTTCCGTTTATTTCTGGTTCTTTATATGCCGGATCTAAACCTAAATCTTCAATCTTGAAGTTACTAACAGATACTGTACCACTCCAAGTGGTTTCAGTTTCAGCAATAATATCTGAAATATCATTTCCATCAAAATCATACTGACTGGTGAATGCACCAAACATTAAACGTGTTGAAAAATCTTCTACGCCACTCCAGTTTGTAAACTCGTATGTAAATGTTTTATCTTCTGTTCCCAGAGTAATAATCTGGTTATCTCCATACAAAAATTCTTCCTCACCATATGGTGGTTCATCGATTGCGCTGGATTCAAATTTTACATATCCATATTTTCTTTTTTCTGCACTGGCTTTAAAACTTACTCTATAAGTATGTCCAGCCTTGATTGCAACATCTTCCATGTTTGCCTGAATAGACCATGGATTAATACGAGTCGGGTCATAATTCCACATTGCATCCCATCCGTTGGTTTTTATATCAAGCGTAAATCCATCAGACGATTCTGTTGCTACTTTTGTCTGTCCCCTAGACTCTTCCCCTTCATCGAGCCATCCGGTTATTTCTTCACCTGTTCCATTCATCACTACAGAGTTAAGGAAACCCCAATTTCCGTTTTCAGCTTCTACATCAACTACTGAAGCACCCCCCTGAAGAAACGTCCAATTGGAAAGTTCAACTGTTGGAGCCGACTCTGCATTTACATTGTTTGCAAATTGCATATTCGTGCACAAGCCAAAAACCATAGATGTTACCATTAAATGTGATATTAATTTTTTCATCCTCATTTTTATACCTCCTTCAATTTCCTGAAAAAAAATATCATACTGCAAAGATGCAGCACCGACTATTTTACCACTTTTTGTTTACAAAATAAACAGTTGTCTGTTTTTTGTCTGAATTGTACTTTACACAGACAACAATCTATCATAAACTTATGTGGTGGTAAACTTTCAATTAGTCACAATTTGCCATTATATCTGATAAATGTGAGGAGAATAGTATGTTTCGCGTTTGGGGAAGAACTTTTAAAAATAATAATATGCTGCAAAGCACTACCATTGAGTTGGATCTGGATGATACGAGAACACACAAAGTATTCAAAGCTTTGGAAATGATTTGCGAAGAGTTTGATTTGAGCAATCCAATCTGGTTGGATACGAATATTAAAGAATTTAAACGCATTGCAAGAACGCGATTTACCGCAGACTGTTTTGTGGAATCCATTGATTTCGATTATTTGGACTTCTACGTCATTGAAGAAGATTAAAAAAGTCGATCCCGGCACACGTCGGAATCGACTTTTCTTTTATTTCATAATTACAGTCTCTTTAATAATTCTGCTGCCATATCTTCAAATCCCGGTTTTCCGAGAAGTGCAAACATGTTTTTCTTGTAGCTTTCTACACCCGGCTGGTTAAATGGATTCACACCAAGGATGTATCCGCTGACACCACATGCAAATTCAAACATATAGAATAATTCTCCAAGGAAGAATTCGTTTCTTTCAGGAACCTTAACCATAAGGTTTGGAACATCACCGTCTGTATGCGCAAGAATTGTACCGTTCATAGCACTCTTGTTTACAAAGTCCATGTTCTTTCCTGCTAAGTAATTCAATCCGTCTAAGTCTTCTGCTGCTTCTTCAATTAATACTTCTGCTGCAGGATTTTCAATGTTCAATACAGTCTCGAACATTAATCTTGTTCCTTCCTGAATGAACTGTCCCATAGAATGAAGGTCTGCTGTTAAATCAACAGCTGCTGGGAAGATACCCTTTAAGTCTTTTCCTTCACTTTCGCCGTAAAGCTGTTTCCACCATTCACTTACATAATGAAGACTTGGCTCATAGTTTGCTACGATTTCCACAGATTTGCCCTGTTCGTGAAGAATGTTTCTGATTACTGCATACTGCATTGCATCATTTTCTTCAAATGCTGCGTTTAATGCTCTTTCACGTCCGCTTGCTGCACCGGCCATTAACTGGTCAAGATCAGCACCGCTGACTGCAATTGGAAGTAAACCAACTGCTGTAAGAACGGAGAAACGTCCACCTACATCATCAGGAACTACAAATGTTTCATATCCTTCTGCTGTAGCAAGAACTTTTAAAGCTCCCTTTTCTTTATCTGTTGTTGCGTAAATTCTCTTTGCTGCTTCTTCCTTACCATACTTCTTTTCAAGTAAGTTCTTGAATACTCTAAACGCAATCGCAGGTTCTGTAGTAGTACCTGACTTTGAAATAACGTTTACAGAGAAATCTCTATCACCAATAACTTCTAACAATCCTGCAAGATATGTAGAGCTGATGTTGTTACCTGCATAATAAATTTCAGGTGTTTTACGAACTTCCTTGGAAACATTGTTATAAAAATCATGTCTCAAAAATTCGATTGCAGCTCTGGCTCCCAAATAAGAACCACCGATACCGATTACAACCAATACTTCGGAATCGCTCTGGATTTTTGCTGCTGCCTTCTTAATACGTTCAAATTCATCCTTATCATAATCAACCGGTAAATCAATCCATCCTAAGAAATCATTACCTTCCCCTGTTTTGTTTACTAATACGCTTTTTGCACTTTCAGCTTTTTCTTTCATGCTGTTTACTTCAGCATCTGTGAAAAACTTTGTTGCTTTTGAATAGTCAAATGATACCTTTGCCATTTTAATTTCTCCTCCGTTAATTTGTGAATAACCCATATTCGGTCAGGGAGATTTCTCTCTCTGGCTCACAAATACTCATTATATTATATGGTGTTGGAACACTTTTATCAAGAGTATTTTCCTGTGAACATCACGCTCCCTGAAATCAGTAATCTTTCATCCGGTCTAAATCTTTTGTCACTTCCTTGCATCGAACAATAATAATTCTGCGAACGATGCTTAAAATCACAGCAATTGCCACGCTGGCGCACAATCCTAAAGCGCACAATCTCATTTTGGCTTCGTCGGCACTTCCGTAATAAAAGTACAATACAATGAGCAGTGCCAGAGCAATGACCAAAAAGATTGCGCTGAAAGCAGAAATCGCTGCCAACTGCTGCTTATGCTGCTCCAGTTTCTGTTCCTGTTTCTTTTTAAACTCTTCCATTCCATTCTCCTTCTTCTAAAGGGCATTGTAATTTCTAGTATAATAACTCGAATTTCTTTTTTCAACCGTCTTTTTAGGGAAGATATTCTCCCAAAACCTGATTTAAAATCATTTCCTGCATTTCCCTGTCCTTTTCTTCTTTTGTCCCGGAGTCCTCGACCTGAAGAGACGCTCTCTTTTTTTCACTTCCGCTGTTTACAATATAATCCGTTAGTACCACTCGCAATTCATCCCGGAGTCTGTCCGTTCCGAAACTGTAATCCGCTGCTTCCAGTACCAGAGCAAAGCCGATTCCGATAAACATATTGATGGCACTGCGGTTATAAATCAGGCCAAACACCGACCAAAGCAGAATCGCCGTTGCGCACCAATGGATTATCTGATCCATTGTATTAACTGAAACCGGCCCAATGGTTTCCCGATTCAACTGCCGTTCAATAAAAGGTTCCGGTCCCACAATTTCACCACAGACTTCTTTCACACTTTCAATCCGCATCTTAATCTGCCGAATCATGGCATTCTCGACCTTACTGATTTTCTCCGCACTATGAATCATTCTCCGAAAATGTGCCATAACCATTCCTTTTGCGACAAATCCCAAGAAAAAAATACTTCCTAAAATAATTAGGAAGTACTTTTCATTAAATAATACATTCATCATTTCATAGTTTGTTTCTTCATTAAACATTGTTTATGACCCCCTTTGTTTTTCTGCACCTATTTTACCACAGGAGTCATTCCACTACATTAAAAATCGTTCTTCAAATATCGACGAAATATTAGTATGCACGAATCATTTCCACTAACAGCTTCACAGAATTTTCTGCTGCTTTCTTTTCAAACGTCGGATAATCCATTTCCGCTTTTCCGTCTGCCTGATCGGAAATCGCACGAATAATCAAATATGGTACTTCGTTCAAATATGCCGTATGGGCAACGGAAGCACCTTCCATTTCCGCACAGTCCCCTTTGAAGAATCCACGCAATTCATCTTTCTTTTCCGGTGTTGCAATAAACTGGTCTCCGGATACCACGCGTCCGTCAAACACACCGATTTCCAGTCCTGCAGCTTTCACGCTGTTCTTTGCCAATTCACGCAATGCTTCATCTGCCGGATAGCAGGAAACAGGCATATCCGGAATCACACCTTTTTCGTACCCCAACGGAGATACATCCATATCATGTTCCAGTGCTTCCGTGGAAACTACAATATCACAAATCTTAATCTCTGTATTCAACGAGCCTGCCACACCGGTATTGATGATAGCCCGAACCTGAAATACATCCACTAAAATCTGACTGCAAATTGCAGCATTGACTTTTCCGATTCCGGACTTCACTACAACAACCTCTTTTCCGGAAATTGTTCCGCGGTAAAAATCCATTCCCGCCTTTTGAATCACCTGAGCATCATCCATCATTGCCTTCAGGCTTTCCACTTCCACTTCCATTGCTCCAATAATTCCTAACATCACTACCTCCTTTACTGAAAAAGAGAAGAAATATAACATTTCTTCTCTTTTCAAAATTAATCATTGAGCATTGATTCATATACCTCGGCCACATCCTCAATGTCACCCTTGGCAATCAACTGACCATGCTCTAATAAAATCGCTTTATTACAAAGACGCTTTACCTGATCAAGACTGTGGGATACAAATAATACCGTAACCCCGTGATCAAACATTCCCTGCATCTTCTTTTCACATTTTTTTCTGAACTTGGCATCACCTACGGACAATACTTCATCCAAAATCAAAATCTCAGGTTCTACCACTGTTGCAATCGAGAAACCAAGTCTGGCTCTCATACCGGAAGAGTAATTCTTAATCGGGACATCAATAAAATCTCCCAACTCGGAAAACTCTAAAATTTCATCGTACTTGGACTCCAGAAACTCTCTGGAAAATCCCAATACGGAACCGTACAGAAAAACATTTTCTTTTCCCGTATAGTTTGGGTCAAATCCTGCTCCCAATTCAATCATCGGAGCAATATGTCCGTTTCTCACAACCTTTCCTGAAGTTGGCTTATAAACGCCGGCGATTACCTTCAGCAAAGTACTCTTTCCCGCACCATTCAGTCCGAGAATTCCCAAACGGTCCCCTTTCTTTATTTCAAAGCTGACATTTTTCAATGCCCAAAACTCGTTAAAACGAATTTTCTCGCCTTTGACTTTCTTAATCAATAATTCTTTTAAGTTATCAACTTTTTCTTTACTTAAATTAAATCGAATGCTGATATCTTCAACCTTCAGTGCTACTTTACCCATACTTCCTCCTAGATGTGCAAAATAAACTTATCCTGATGTTTCTTAAATAAGAGAACACCTGCAATCAGTACTACAACGCTAAATCCAAAAGAATAACCCATCATCTGTAACTGTGAAGCACCGTGGTCAACATAGGTAAACAAATTCTCACCGGCCACAAGGCATCTGACATTATTGATGACACAATAAAGCGGATTCAATCGGATCATCTTCAAAATAATACCACCCATATCATGCACGTAGTAGAAAATACCGGAGCAGTACATAATAAGCATTAACACAACATCCCAAAGATATTCCAAATCTCTGAAGAACACGCAAACGGTTCCCAGTAAAAGTCCTACCCCAATACACATAATGAACAGGGTTGTCAATGGAATAATCAATTCGATAATGGTCCAGCTTGGATATACCCCTTTAACCAGCATCAGCAACGCCAATACAATCAGGGATAACAGGAACAAAATGTAATTGTAAATTACACTGGACAATGGGTATAAGTACTTCGGCACATATACCTTTTTAATCATTGCCTGATTTGCCCGAATAGAACGCATAGCTATCTTCGTCGCACTGGAGAAGCAGCTGTAAACCAAACGTCCTACAAGGATATAAATAATAAACGGCATCACGTATTCCTTCTTATGAAAGAATGTTCCGAATACCAGGTTTAATACTAATGAAGTAAGCAATGGTTCCAACAGCGTCCATACAAGTCCTAAGTATGAACGACGGTATTTTAACTTAATTCCTTTTACCACCAGTTCCTTCAAAAGATATCTGTATCTTAAAAAACTATCAATATACTTTTTCATAAAACCTCCGCATATGCCTTCCGGCAATGCACACATTCATTTTACCATTTGAAACTTTCAGCGATACTCACCTATTATATAATATTTCCCATGATTGTCAAACTTCGAGGCTGTAACCCGCTTTCCCTATTTTGAAAAACCTCTTTTCTATGATATTATAATAGAAGCAAAAATCATAGGAGTTTTTTATGAGCGTTGTAACAAAATTACGAAAAAAAGCCGGTAGCGTCAAGGTAACGCTTCGTCGTTCCAAGTACGCCGGATACTATAAACATTTAAAGGTTAATTCCAAAGTTGTTTTATACGATTCTTATTTTGGCAGAGGCTTGATTTGTAATCCTTATGCCTTATTTTCGGAATTGAAAGAAGACCCTGATTTTCAGCAGTTCAAACATGTTTGGGTTCTCGACGACAATGCAGACACAGCGCATTTCCCAAAAGCCGAAAATGTAATGTTTGTTCGCAGACACAGCAAAGGACATTTGAAATACCTTGCCAGCGCAGGTTACATTATCACCAATGTTTCCATGCCGTATTATTACTGCAAAAAACCGGGACAGATTTATATCAACACCTGGCACGGAACACCGTTGAAGAGTTTGGGATATGATATTCCGGGTTCGGCGGCAACCATTTCCAATGTGCTTCGTAATTTCCTGTCTGCTGATTATATTATTTCCCAAAATCCTTTCCTTACTTCTGTCTACAAAGAGAAGTACAAACTGGAAGGGCTTTTTGAAGGAACGATCATTGAAGAGGGATACCCGAGAAATGACCGTCTGCTTCAGGCAGACCGAAAGGAAGTTTTGGAAAAACTCGCTTCTTTCGGCATATCCATTGATGAAAAGAAAGACGTTCTTCTTTATGCACCGACCTGGAAAGGGAACGATTACTACAAACCGGAAATCGACGTGGAAGAATTTGACCGTTTCCAAAATACATTGGAACAGATTATCGATACCGACAAGTATCAGATTTTAATCAAACCCCATCAGGTGGTTTACCAGACATTAAAGAAGCAGGGAAAGCTTTCCCCTGCATTTATTCCGGCAGAAATGGATACCAACGAGTTATTATCCGTTACGGATCTTTTGGTTTCGGATTACTCCAGTATCTTTTATGATTTCTTAGCCGGCAGTAAACCGGTTCTGTTCTATATTCCGGATTTGGAAAAATATGAAGAAGACCGCGGTCTTTATTTGAAGCCTTCGGAACTTCCGGCTCCTGCATTCACATCCTTGGAGGATTTGGGTGAAGCTATTAACAATTTGCCGGAGGTTATGAACCGCTACCGTGATAACTATCAACAGGCAAAAGAATTCGCCTGCCCTTATGATGATGGTCAGGTTTCCAAACGTATTGTAGACATTGTCTTCAAAGGAAAAACCGCCGATGAACAAGGGCGACCATATCGAATGATAAGATGCGAAAAATCATCCAAGAAAAAGGTTCTGTTCTTTGGGGGCGGACTTCGTCTCAACGGAATTTCCACTGCCCTGCGGAATATGATTCAATATCTGGATTATGATAAATATGATGTGACACTTTTTGCGGCCAACCTGAAATTGCCGGAATGCGAAGCGATGATTAATTCTTTCCCGGAAACGGTTCGTGCCTTTGCAAGAATTGATTACACACCGGCCACCTTTACGGAACAGATTCGCAATGATTTCCTTCGGGTTTTCGGATTCCATTTTCCATTCATGAAGAAAATCTATCCAAAGGCAATGTATGACAGAGAATACACCCGCTGTTTCGGAGACAGCCGTTTTGATGCAGTCATTGACTACTCCGGTTACGGCTCCTTCTACTCAATTTTGTTATTGAGTGCGCAGAAGGCAAAAAAACTGATTTGGCAGCATAACGACCTGCAAGTGGATAAAGTAAAAGTCATCCACGGAAAGCGTCCTCATAACCGAGAGCTTCGCGTGGTTTTCTCTGCTTACGACTTCTACGATAAAATCGTCGGTTGCTCAGAAGACGTTATGAAAGTGAATCTGGAGAAGATTGGCTATCATCACTTGAAAGACCGATGTTCCTTTGTAAGAAACACCGCAAACTTTGAGCGTGTTCTGGATTCCGTAAAAGAACCATTATCCAAAGAAACCGCACAGGATTTGGGAATTATGGAAATTTTTGAAAGCAATCGAATTTCCTTTGTAAATATGGGAAGACTTTCCCCGGAAAAAAATCAGGCAGAACTGATTCTTGCTTTTGCCAAATTGCAAAAGGAGTATGACAATGCCAGACTTTACATTTTGGGGGATGGCCCTTTAAAAGAAACACTGCAAAACCTGATTACGGAAAATCAGTTAACCGGAAAAGTGTTTATGACCGGAAACGTGGACAATCCATTCCGCATTATGAAGGAATGTGACTGCTTCGTCCTTCCTTCTCTTTATGAAGGACAACCGGTTTCTATTTTAGAAGCACGACTTCTTTCCATGCCGATTTTAATGTCCAAGTTCAGTTCTTACCGTTCTGCTGTTATTCCAAACGGGCAGCTACTGGTGGGTACGGATGCGGATTCCATTTATGAAGGAATGAAGGAGTTTATTGAACAGGGAGCTCCTGTTTATCAGTTCAGCGATAAGGAATACAATGCTGAAACCATGAAACAGTTTGATAATTTGTTAGTATAAAAGGATGTGGGAATTACAATGAAAAAATTTAAAGCCACGCGTAAACCGAATATGATTTCCCGCGGAAAGCGCATGATAAAAAAGATCATTCAGCCTTCCAGACTATCCAGAAAGGACAAGGGAAAGCTCGTCTATTACGAAGCGGTGAAGGAACCGATTTTAGAAAACTATGTTTTCTATGAAGCTTTTGCCGGATTGGGAATTTTAGACCATCCCCGTGCGATCTTCAAAGCGTTGCTGGACGACCCGACCTTTGAGGACTTCACACACGTTTGGTCCATTGATGATTTGGAGCTGGCAGACTTTAATGTGGAAGAATTTTCTTCTCTGGAAAATGTTATTATTGTTCTTCGGGGTTCCGATGACTATTACAGATATCTTGCCACCTGCAAGTATCTGATTGCAAACACAACCTTCGGGTACTTTTTTGAGAAACGAAAAGGGCAGGTTTACGTCAATACCTGGCACGGAGTTCCAACAAAGGTAATGGGGTATGAGCATAGCGTAGAACGTGTGGAAAATGCCCGTGGTCCTGCGAGACATTTTCTCTCTGCAGACTACCTGCTTTCTGCCAACCGCTTTATGACTAACGTTATGTATCGCCGTGCCTATAAAATGGACGGTCTCTTTGAAGGAAAACTTCTGGAAATCGGTTCGCCACGATGTGATACTTTGGTTTATCCGGACCGGGAAGCGGTTTTGGAAAAGTTGGAACAATTAGGAATTGAAACAGACAAGAAAATCATTCTATACGCACCGACTTGGAAAGGAAATCTTTACGACCAGCTCAGTTATGATGTAGATGAGTTTAAAGCGTTAGTGCAGAAGTTTACTGCTTCCATTAACCGTAAGGAATACCGGATTTATCTCCGCGTTCATTATTTCCTCTACCGAATTTTGGCACAGGATCCGGAGCTGAGAGAAATCTTAATTCCTTTTACTGTAGATACCAATGAATTGCTGTCCGTTGTGGATGTATTAATTTCCGATTACTCCAGCATTTTCTTTGATTATCTGCTGATGGACAAACCAATCATCTTCTATGTACCGGACTTAGACCAGTACGAATCCGGCAGAGGACTTTACGTTCCAACGGATGTATTGCCGGGATTGGTTACATCCAATAAAAGGGAAGCCTGTGCTGCCCTTACCAAGATCACCATTTCAGAAAGTCCTGCTGCATATATGAAGCCTTATGCTTCGAAGCAGGAAACAATGAAATCCTGGTGTACCTACAATGAAGACGGTCACGCATGTATGCGATTTATTCATATTGTATTTGGGGATGCTTTGGATCCGGGGAGCGATGTAAATCTCCGTGAAGATTTATCGGAAATTCATTTAGAACAGTACACCCGACCGGAAAAATCTTTCTATGGTTTTGACGGCTTTAATACCGGAAAGGAACGGTTGCTGCTTTGCTTTAACACCCGAACCAACTCTCAGGAACATTATGATGAGTTAACAGATTATCTGGAGGAAATTGATTACTCTGAGACGGATGTAACCTTGTTGGTTACTTCCTTTAAAGATGAGTTCAACAAAGAGTTCTTTAATCATCTTCCACCGGAAGTTCGAATTCTTGTATGGTATGCATTACCTTTTGTCACTCAGGAAAATCAAACATTCTTCCGCAGGGAAGTCCGTCGAACCCTGGGGAATGTTCATTTTGACCAAATCGAATTCATTGGTGAAATCACCAAATACTGGGCATCCTTTGCCAATGCCCTGCTATAAACAAAAAAGAATTGTACAACATCACTGCTGTACAATTCTTTTTTTATTTCTGAAATACTTCTTTCACAACGCGTTCTGCTGCATGACCATCGTCCCAACAACAGAATTCTTCGTAAAATGCATCATATTTCTCTTTGTATTCTTCTTCTACCCGATCAATGTTTGCAATCGCATCAAACACTTCTTCATTGGTTCGAAGAATCGGTCCCGGAAGGATTTCCTGAATATTCAAATAAAATCCGTGAAGATTGTCTCTGTAATTTTCCAAGTCATACATATAGAACAACATTGGTCGTTTCAGATTTGCAAAATCGAAAAATACTGATGAATAATCCGTGATAATTAAATCTGTTAAAAGATATAAGTCCGTAATATCATCATAACTGCTAACATTCATCACGAAGTCGTCAAACATTTTCTTATCCAGTCGTTCTACCACCAGATAATGCAGTCTCATCAAAAGTACATACTCATCAGAAAACTGTTCCCGCATTTTATCTACATCCAATGCAAGATTAAATCCATATTCTCCGGTATCGATAAATTCATCATCTCTCCATGTCGGTGCATAAAGAATGACCTTTTTATCTTTTGGAATTCCCAATTGTTCTTTCAACTGTTCCGCACGCTGTTCTTTGTCCGGTGCATACATCGGATCGTTGGCAGGATATCCTGCTTCCAATAACTGATGCTGTTCCAACATATATGCACTGGTAAAGCACTTGGAAGAATGTGGATTATCTGAAAGCATATAGTTCCAATCTCTGGATTGCTTGAATACATTTTCTTTGTACTTCGGTGTATAAGAATGAATGTTTTCCAGGTCAAATGCAAGTTTCTTTAACGGAGTACCGTGCCAGGTCTGCAAGAGAATTGTTTCTTCTCTTCTCGGAACACTTAACGGCTGACGCATGTTCAGTACCCAATACTTACTACGATTCATATAGAAAAAGTACTTAAGACTCCAGCGCTTCACCTTTTTGCACTTTCCGTCAATTTTAATTCCATGCTTATCTACAATCCAGATATAACGATATTTATCTCCATATGTTTTCTGCATATACTGATAAATATACTTCGGCTGTCCGGAATAATTTCTTCCCATAAAACTTTCAAAAACAACCCAGTTTTCTTTTAAAGACCACTTTGCAAAAATGTACTGTGTAATGGTTTTGTTTCTGAAATGGCTATCCTGAAACATACGAATGAGTTTTCTCTTCGCCAAAAGCATATTGGAATATTTTCCAATCTTCGCTTCATTGCCCTTCATAAACTTGAAAAGGTACTTTTTATTTCGGCGGAACATATCAGACTTGCGAATATGTTTCTTATCAATGGTCTTGGACATGTCCAAAAGGGCGTGATAATATTCCCCTCTCCATTTATCATCATCACTTCCACGATATTTTTTCGGGAATAATCTGGCAATGAATTTTCCCAAAATCAAATTCATATGTTTTCGAACTCTGTCATTTTCCACAACAGAAATTGCTTCGTTATATGATTTAATGTAATAAGGCATTGTTTCATCCTTCGGATACTGTAACTGTGAAGGATTATTTACCTTATCGTTATGAAAACGCTTTACATAGGTTGCGTTTTCTGCACCTTTTAACTTCTTTGCCTTACTGAAGACTCTTGCCATAACCGGAGCATCTGCGAAAAAGAGCAGTTCCTCATTGAAATGAATATCATTCTCAGTCCACAAACCGGTACGATACAAGCAAGCAAGAATCGTCAGTTTCTCGAATAATCGGTATCGTTCCACACAATAATTGATTCCATCATCGAAGTTCATGCTGGCTTCCACTTCTTCTTCTCCCAGCATCGGCTCCGCTCTGCCTTCCAGATATGCAGCACGGTCTCCACGGGTACTGTGAAGTCTGGCATAGACAATATCGGTGTCTTCTTCCAATACTTCCAAGAATCCCTGAATTGCTCCCGGCATCAGATAATCGTCATTGTCCAGGAACATAAAGTGGTCTCCCTGAACTTTGCTTAAGCCAAGATTTCTGGCAGCAGACAATCCGGTTCTGCCTTCTTCCAATTCGTATACAGAGAGATTAATTTTCTCCTGTAATTCAGAAACCAGTTCTGTAACATCATCCTCCGTATGGTCCAATACGAGAATGGTTTCAATATCCGGATAATTCTGGTCTGCAATACTTTCCAGACAATCCCGCAGATATTTTAAATTCATCTGATGTGTTACAACAATACTAATCATTTCGTTCCTCCGCCATGAACCAATCTCTTACTTATTATTTAAATCTTCTTTAATCTGTGTTGTGGAAATTCCTTCTGTTCTTGGAAGGTAAACAACTTCACAGTAATCCTTTAAGAAGTCAAACTTTCCTTCCCAGTCATTTCCCATAACGAAAGTATCAATCTTATAATCCTGAACGTCAGAAACTTTCTGTTCCCAATTGTTTTCAGGAATTACTAAATCTACGTAGCGAATTGCTTCTAAAACTTTCTTACGCTCTTCATATGTAAAATAACATTTCTTCTGCTTAGAGTTCCAATTGAATTCATCTGTTGATAATACTACCACCAGATAATCTCCCAATTCTTTTGCTCTACGCAATAAATTAATATGTCCATAATGAAGCATGTCAAATGTTCCATAAGTAATTACTCGTTTCATAATCTCTAATCTCCTTTAGATCATAAATTTATCAATACAGTCCATACGCTATTTTACGGACTTCTTGCCAATTAGTCAAATTTTTCTCTTTTTCACAATACAATCTGCTGCCTTTTTACCACAGTCCGGTCCATCCAACGGGTTGTACTTTTCATGAAAAGCTTCATACTTTTCAGTCCATTCTTCCGGACGGTAATTTTGAATTTCCCGAACCAGCGCCTGCTGTGTCTCAACAATCGGTCCCGGCAATTCCTGCAAATCAAAGTACAAATCCCTCACCTGATTTTTGTATTCCTGATAATCATAAACCAAAAAGAACATCGGTCTCCTTAAGTTTGCATAGTCGAAAAATACGGAAGAATAGTCCGTCACCAGCAAATCACTGACCAGATACAGTTCATTGATATCATTAACGTCCGACACATCATAAACAAATCCTTCAAAGGCCTTCAGATTCAATCGCTTTGCAATGAAGTAGTGCGCGCGGAACAAAACAATATAGTCCTCTCCCAAAGCATCCCGGAAACTTTGGAAGTCAATTCCCTGTTCGACGGAAAATCCACTTCGTTGGGAATGTTTATTATCCCGAAACGTTGGTGCATACAACAGCACCTTCTTGTCCCTCGGAATATTTAACTGTTCCTTGATTTTTCGGATTTCATCCTCTGTTCTTTGAAACAGGCTATCATTTCTCGGATAACCGATTTCCAATACACGGTTTTCTTTTCCCACCGTCTTTAAAGCAAATGCGGAAATCAACTTGTCCGTACAGTACGCAGAAGGGGAAATCATATAGGAAATCTTTGCCGCCTCCCGATGATAGATTTTTGAAATCTCCGAAAGTTTTGTTACGGCGTTTCCTGCATGCTCCACATCACAGCCAATCTTCTTTAGCGGTGTCCCATGCCAGGTCTGAACAAATACCTGCTTCTTTCCCGGTTTCACAAAGGTCCTTGGATTGGAATTGAAAATCCAGTACTTTGCTCCTGCCAGAGCTTTATAATAAGAAGGACTTTCAAATTTCACCAGAGAAACAGTGTCATCCTTAATCAGGTTCTTTCCTTTCTCCAAATCCCGAAACACCCAAATGAAGCGGAAATCCTTATAGGTCGGATCCTTCTTCATAGCTTCATAAATTCCTTTGGGATTGCAGGTAAAACTGCGCCCCTGAAAACTTTCAAAGACAACCGTCTTTTCATCCGGTCTGCACAACAGTTTTGCCACACCAAACAGTATTCTCTTGTATAAAAGCATCAGCCTTCTCAGGCAATTTTTAATTACTTTCACAATTTCTTCCTATCTGATAAATCGTTTTGCGATCCGTTCACAGGTATCGCCATCCTGATAATAGTTTACTTTGTCATTAATTTCTTTTCGTTGTTCCTTCCAAGGATCCATTCCGTTAAAGGTATCGGAAATAAATTTCTCCACATCCTCCACCTTCCGGATTTCCATTCCCGGCATATATTCCTTTGGATTTTCAAAAACAAAACCTCTCTTGGCACCATACTCTTCCATATCTTCCACTGCAAAAGCAATTGGTCGGTCCAAAAGCATATAGTCAAAATACACGGATGAGTAATCGGTAATCAAACCGTCTGCATTACGCAACAGCGTGTACACTGTCATTTTCTGTTTCTGCAACTGCTCTTCCGTAATAAAATCAATATACGGATAGTTCAGTGATTCTTCCGCAATCGTCTGTAACGGATGAGTCTTAATAATCAGCCGACTTTCGACACCTTTCAGGTATTCATTCAGTCGGTCCAAATCTTCACGTCCCAAACAGCTGATCACAAAGTCCGGGTTATACTCCCGATAGGTCGGCAACCAAAGAAATACTTTTCTGCTTCCGCGACGAATCGCTGTATCTAGCAATTTGTTTGAAACAAACATTTCATCGTTTCGGGGATTTCCCATAACCTCTACCTGGCTTTCCTTACAACCAAAAATACTTGCCATAATCGACTTGTACATCGGTGCCGTTGTTAGAACTTTCGTAAAGAAATTGTAGTCAATCTTCTCGCAACCCGCTTCCAGATTTCCGATTTTCTTTAACGGCGTTCCATGCCAAAGGTTTACAACCATCTGCTTCTTTGCCGGCTTAATCGGATATTTTCCAAAACAGAAAAAGGCATATTTTGCCTTCAGGAAATATCGAATTCCCGCCTTTAAATTTACAAAGGTTACCCCTTCCGGAGCATCTTTTACAAACCGTTCGAAGTCATTGGCACTTACTACAATTTCATAATTTTCATGATATTTATTTTGAATCAGATAATCATAAAACGCTTTTACATTATCCCGAAACCCTAAATTGGAATAGAAAAAAATCATCTTAGGATTCTTTTTCATTACTTTATTCAGCAATGTAAGTGGTTTAAATCCGATTTTCAACAACTCTTTCTTCATCTTTTCTTCCTTGCCTATTTTCTTAAAACTTTTTCATATAGAAATTTTCTAAGTCCTGTTGGGCACAGGCTTACAAGGGATCTTGATAATCCATTGAATAAAAATTTTCCCATTCCGATGTATCCCATTTTCCGGAGGGAATTCTGAAAACGGAAAATGCTTCCGATATAACGCAAACCGCCGCGGCGCTTATACATTGCTTCGCCACCGCGCATAAACACTAAGTTCTCCTGAACATTGTACCCTTTTGCGCCATTCTTTAACATAGTTGCCCAAAGGTGATAATCCTCAAAATAACGGTAGTCCTCGTATAGTCCTGCTTCTACCACAGCCGACTTTTTATACACCACTGTCGGATGATTGAAAGGCGTTCTGTTTTTCACAAAGGACATAATTTCCTCCTGAGTCTCCGGAACCTGTCGAATACCACCGGTGTTAGAAACATCCCCGTTAAATTCAATCACATTGGAACCAATCAAATCCAATCCCTGTTCTTCCATCACCTTCAACTGCATTTCCATACGATTCGGGGCTGCAATGTCATCACTGTCCATTCGGGCAATCACTTCATTTTTACATTGTATAATTCCATGGTTCAATGCCTTCGCCAATCCCATGTTTTTTGAAAGTCTATAGATATTGAACAAGCCCGGAGCTGTTCTTTGACATTCGTCAATCACATCTTCCAGGCTGTTACCAATCGGTCCGTCACAGACAAGCACAAAATCATTGGTTGGAACCGTCTGATTCAAAATGCTGTCTATGGAGGCCCTTAAATATTCAGGTTTTTCTTTATAATATACTGACATTAATACGGAATAATCCACAATTGTTCCCCTATCTCTTTGTTATGGTTGCAGTTACCTGATCCTTCTCAATTCCTTCCGTGTTTTCCTTCAGGAACATAATCTTAAAGGTCATTAGAATCAATTGAATATCCATATAAACTTTATAATGCTGAATGTAATATAAGTCTAATTTCAATTTATCATATGGAGTCGTATTGTACTTTCCATATACCTGTGCATATCCGGTCAAACCGGCTTTCACTTTCAAACGGAATCGGAATTCCGGAATTGCTTCTTCATATTCCTTGGCAATCTCCGGTCTTTCCGGTCTCGGACCGACAACGGACATATGTCCCATCAGAATATTGAAGACCTGTGGCAACTCGTCCAAATGAGTAGCACGAAGAACACGTCCCACTTTTGTAATTCTTTCATCCTCTTTTGCTGCAAGTCTTGCACCGTCTTTTTCCGAATCCACTTTCATGCTTCGGAACTTGATAATCTTAAATACTTTTCCGTTTTGTGTGAGACGAGGCTGTGTATAGAACAACGGTCCTCTGTCCCAAATCAGGTTTCCGATTGCTACCAGAACCATCACCGCCAAAGTAGGAATACATAATGCCAAAGAGATTACAATATCCATAAATCTCTTAACCGCTGCCTGCTCCCACTTTAAGCCTTTAATCTTAGTAACCAATAACGGAGAATCGAACAAGGTATTTTGTTCGCATCCGATAATAATAATATCCGAAAGTTTCGGTGTAATATACGCACGCTTATCATGCATATAACAATATTTAATAATCTGGTTACGCTGTCCACTTGGGATATCGCAAAGGATTACTGACTGATGATGACGAATCGCATACTTTAATTCATCCGGATCCGCATCGCAGTGGATTTCATCAGTAATCATATATTTATCTTCTCTTGTTTTAATCTTCTTAACTAAATTATCCGGATCTCTGTCGCTGTAAATAAGAAGCATGTCTCGTGGTGGGTATAACCAACGATAAACAAGGATTTCCACACCACACCAAAGCAATGCAAAAAGAATGTTATCAAAAGACATTCCAATCAATGTGGCCGGATCCACCATCTTCAATGACAACAGGGAAATTTCGAAATACTCAATGACATTGGAAAACAGTAATGCCAGAATCTGTGAAAAGATCAGATTTGAGTACTGAAGCCTGCGAATTTTAAATGCGCCATATACGTTACCAAATGCGGTAAACAAAATAGCGTATACTAAGAACATCACTAAATGACCTCGGATAACGAAAGGTCGATCAATTCCTAAATTGTAATGGGTTACCCAAAAATATCCAAAAATTGCCGTTTGTCCGACAACATTAATTGCTAAAAGTAAAAGAACAACAATTCTTCGAAAAGCTCTTGATTCTCTCATTCTAACTTAATCTCCAATAAACTTTTTGTAAAAGTATCGGTAAAATTACCAAATAAATTGTTACAAATTAAGACAATTTTACCAAAGGGAATGGGGTTTGTCAATGAAACCAACGTTTTGTCCTCTGAAAAAGGAAGCGGTTTCCTATTTCCCTTTTTCCATTTCTGTTGTATAATGAAAAACAATGCATTGAGGACACTGTCTTCATTATATTAATGCAATTTGAAATATTTTACTTGAATAATTCGTATTACAGTTATCATATACAAACAAAACACATCTAAACATGGTTTTAGAAAAAGGAGGATTCTATGGCAAAGAAAACGCTTTCGGAATTGAATAATAACACAGGTTATTACGGCTACCGTTCAGAAGGACGGATTGCCCCATCGAATAAAGGGAAAAAGAAATCTACAGGAAAGAAGGGCAGTATTTTCGGTGTTCTTCTTGCGTTAACTCAGCTTGCTGCTTCTGTTTATTTTGTCAGCAAGGTTTACACACTGTTGTCCACACCGTTTTTGGCAGCATTGATTGGGGTGTTGCTGGTACTGTTTGGGATTTCCATGTTTACACAGCATGGCAAAAAAGGAACCCGTACCTTCGGAAAGATTTTTGCAATTATTATGATTATTGTTTTGGTGGTTGCAAGTATTTTCTCAAACAAACTTCTTTCCTATTTAAATCAGTTTGGTGGAAACATTCATGTAGATGTAGATACTCCGTTTGTAGTATTCCTTTCTGCTTCTGATGAATTCGGCGAATACTCTGATGATGTGAACTATCGTTCCGATACAAACATTCTTGCGGTTGTAAATCCAAAAACTTACACCGTACTGATGGTTTCCACACCAAGAGATTACTATGTGGTTGTAGATGCGGAAAGTGTAGATCCAAATGCAGGTTCTTCTTATGAAAAGCTCACCCACGTTGGTCTTTACGGAAGTGGTGTGGCATACGATTCCAACGGAAACAAAATGACTGCTTCCGATTGGACTACCGGTTACAACGTTATTGAACAGGGTGGTAAATGGGGTAACAACAGTATGTATGGCAAAAATTCCGAATACAATGGATTCACTGCCATTATGAATACTTTAAGAACTCTTTATCATGTTGAGATTGATAACAGCAATTATTCTTATTTAAAAATGAACTTTACCGGCTTCGGTCGATTAATTGATGCAATGGGCGGTGTTACTGTAGATGTAGACTCCAGCTTTACAACACGTACCTATGCAAACTACGAAAATGATGAAGGTCGTGCAGATTACGTCTTCAAAGAAGGAAAACAGGAAATGAACGGTGCAGAAGCCCTTACTTATGCTCGTGAACGTAAGAAACTGGGCGCCGGCGATATGGGACGTAATAAGCATCAGGTTGCTGTTATGAAGGCTATTGCAAACAAGATGCTTTCCACATCCACTTATGTCCAGAACAACTACACGGACATTTTGGAAGCTCTTGGAAATTCCTTCTCAACGAATTTGAACCTTCCTTCCTTAGTGAAGTTCCAGACAGCCATTGCTTCTCAGAGCAATTACAACGGATGGAACATTGTTTCATACAGTGTTGTGGGAACACCTTCCAAACTTCCGATTTTATGGGACGGAAGCTACAAAGCTGTTGTAGAACAGGATGAAACTTCTGTAGCAAATGCTACAAATCTGATTAAGATGACATTGGATGGTTCTGATACTGCTACCATAGAAAAGCAGATTGAAGAATATAATAAATAATAAACGGGAGAACTGACAAAATGAAAAAGATTGTTCTTACAGGTGGTGGAACTGCCGGACATGTTACACCAAACATTGCCCTGGTTCCAAAGCTTAAAGAAAATGATTATGAAATCAAATATATCGGAACAAAAGAAGGAATGGAAAAGAAGTTGGTACAGGACGCCGGATTGGATTATGAAGGAATTTCTTCCGGAAAGCTCCGTCGCTATTTCAGTTTAAAGAATTTTACCGATCCGTTTCGTGTTATTAAAGGTTACTTTGAAGCAAAGAAAATCATTAAGAAATATCAACCGGATGTGGTTTTTTCCAAAGGCGGATTTGTTACGGTTCCTGTGGTATATGCCGCAGCAAAATATAAAGTTCCTGTAATCATTCATGAATCTGATATGACTCCGGGATTGGCAAACAAACTGGCAATTAAGAAAGCTACCAAAGTATGCCACAACTTTCCGGAAACTGCAGCACACTTAGGAAACAAGGCAGTACATACCGGTTCCCCGATTCGTCAGGAATTATTTGAAGGGAACAAATTAACCGCCTTGAATTTATGTGGTTTCACTGCCAACAAACCGGTTCTTATGGTTACCGGCGGAAGCCTTGGGGCAGAAAAGGTCAATCAGTTAGTCCGAGAAGCATTACCGGAGCTTTTAAAAGATTTCCAAGTAGCCCACCTTTGCGGAAAAGGCAAGTTAGATGAAAGCCTGATTGGAACAGAAGGGTATTGTCAGTTTGAATATATCAGCGATGAAATGAAAGACTTCTTTGCTATGGCAGACCTGATTATTTCCAGAGCCGGTGCCAATTCCATTTGTGAAATCGTTGCTTTAGGAAAGCCAAACGTATTAATTCCATTATCTGCCGCTGCAAGCCGTGGCGACCAGATTTTAAATGCAAAATCCTTTGCAAAGCAGGGATTCAGCGAAGTTTTGGATGAAGACGTTGCCACAGCCAAGGATTTAATTCAGGCCGTGGAAAAAGTTTACAACAACCGTGACGCTTACATTGCAAAAATGAAAAACTCCGACGGAACCGGAGGGGTCGAAAAAATTATTCAGTTAATTAAAGAATTGTCATAATAAAAAACACCATCGTATCGATTTACGATGGTGTTTCTTTTCTCTTAGAACAAGTCTTTTGCTTTATTAATAATCTCGTCAATCTTGTCCTGTTCTGCTTCCTGCTGAACCCATGTAATGATTTTTTCGTCATAACGTGGAACAACGTGCATATGGAAATGGAAAACAGTCTGTCCTGCAGCTTCTCCATTGTTCTGCAGAATGTTAACCCCTTTACATCCTGTCACTTCTGTTAATACAGCCGCAACTTTCTTTGCCAGAATGTAAGCCTTTCCTGCCAACTCTTCAGGAATTTCAAAAACATTTGCATAATGTTCCTTTGGGATAATCAATACATGTCCTACAGTAGCAGGACTTGCATCAAATATTACACGGAAGTCTCCGTCTTCATATAATGTATTTGTCTCAAATACACCATTTGCTAATTTACAAAAAATACAATCTTCCATCGTACGCCTCCTTTCCACTCATCATATCATATTCTAACCTAGATTTCTAGAATCACCCGCAATGCTCCTTATTGCATTTTGTAAATTAAATATGCTAAGATATGAATGATTATTTTTGATTTTAGGAGATGACAGATGCATTTTTCAAAAGAAGATACTCAAAAGATTAAAGGACTTGCCATTATTTTTATGTTCTTTCATCATTTATTTATGACTCCAAATCGATATCCCGGAATGGATATTTCTTTTTATCCACTTTCCGAATACACTGTGAATACCATCGCCCTTGCAATGAAACTCTGCGTTTCAATTTTCGTTTTCTTAACGGCATATGGGTTGACGATTTCTTATAAGAAAGCCAATTCCGAATATACTTATTCCGGAACAGAATTGCGTTCTATGATTTTGAAGCGCTATGTAAAAATGATGAGCGGTTTTTTCTTTGTATTTATCGCTCTTCAGTTCTACTCCTGTGTAATGGGCTTTGAAAGGTATACAAAAATTTACGGAACCGGTATCATTAGTGGATTTTATGCCTTTCTTGATTTTCTCGGATTGGCTCAGTTGTTTCATACTCCTACATTTATTAGCACATTTTGGTATATGTCTTTAGCCCAGCTGATTATCTTTATTTTTCCACTGCTGCTTTGGTGCTATCACAGATTTGGACAGTATGTTCTTCTTGGAACTAGTATTTACTTTTCCGTTATATTTCCTGTTTCTGCCACAGCTGCATCCAAGCCGCGTACTTATTCATTTCTTCCAGTGTACATTGTTGTTGTTGCAATTGGAATCATCTCAGCAGATAAAGAGTTTCTTACACATATCCGCCAATGGAATCCAATCAAATCATTGCCGATTCTTGGGAAAGGTATTAAGTTTATCTGCTTCCTGTTAGCAATTGTATTTTTCATATATTTACGCAAAAAAACAGGAACACCAACGCTATTCCCTACTTGGAATGCGCTATTAGCGTTCCTGATTGTTGAATTCGGTTTTGAATTTCTAAATGTAATTCCGGTATTGAAAAATGTGCTTTCAGTTCTTGGAAAATATTCTATGGATATGTTTTTAATCCATAACTTTATTCGTGCCACCTGGTATTATGACTTTACATATTCCTTCCACAGTGTATGGCTTATCACCTTGGTACTTCTTTCCGTATCTTTAGCCGTCTCCGTGGTTTTAGAATTATTGAAAAAATACTTAGGCTACAACAAGCTGGTCAATTACATTATTAAAAAGATTTAAGATTATTCATAGGGATAATACTTCATGGAAGTGTTATCTCTTTTTTTCGGTCGATATAACAGAAGGCCTAATACCAGTCCGGTTAATCCGCCGCCTAAATGTGCCATCCAGTCTACACCTTCCTGCATATTTCCAAAAATCATTAACGCCATCAGTACCAACAGCCTGATTGGATCTCCGATTCCATCCTCCATTTTGCTTTTTACAGACATCATAATATAAATCCCAAAAATTCCCATAATCGCACCGGAAGCACCCACGCCTACCGGATACTGATTCGTGTAAATATCATATGCTGCCGAAAAGATTGTAGCGCAAATGCCACAGATAAAGTAAGAAATCAGATATTTCCATCTTCCGTAAATATTCTCAATGGTATATCCCACAACACCCAGCATTAACATATTGTTTCCCAAATGTTCTATTCCGGAATGCATAAACATATGGGTTAACACACGATACCACTCACCATGATCCAAAACGGCAGAAACTTCCATTGCTCCATGCTCATATAAATACATCGTATCTCTCGTGTTTCCGGTAAAATCCATGTATAAAAAGATGATCACATTCACTGCTACTAAGATGATTGTAACCAGAGGGATATCTTTTCTCTTTAAAAAATCCATTTTTCTACTCCTCTAAAAAGAAAACCGAAAAGAAATTTATATTTCTCTTCGGCTTTTCTATTAATCTCTGAAATAAATATCTCTCGTGTAAAGTTTGTCTTTTACATCTTCCAAGCCTGTTTCGAATCTGTTTGCAATAATCACGTCTGAAACTTTCTTGAATTCTTCAAAATTTTCAATAACCTTGTTTCCGTCAAATGATTCATCCTTTAATGTTGGCTCATAAATCACAATATCCACTCCGTTATTTTTTAACATCTTGATAACGCTCTGGATGGATGACTGACGGAAGTTATCGGAATCTGCTTTCATCGTCAAACGATATACACCTACAACCTTTGGACATCTTGCAAGTACCTGATGCGCAATGTGTTTCTTTCTTGTATGATTTGCATCTACGATTGCTTTCACAATATCGTTTGGCACGCCTGCAAAGTTTGCCAATAACTGCTTTGTGTCCTTTGGAAGACAATATCCACCATAACCGAAGGATGGGTTATTGTAATGATCACCAATACGTGGATCTAATCCAACACCTTCGATGATTTCCATTGTATTTAATCCCTTCAATTCCGCATAAGTATCTAACTCATTGAAGTAAGAAACTCGCATTGCAAGATAAGTATTTGCAAAAAGCTTCACTGCTTCTGCTTCTGTCGGGTTAATAATCAAAGTCTTAATATCTTCTTTAATCGCACCCTGCTTTAATAATTCCGCAAAGCCCTTCGCCTTTTCCACTAATTCCGCATCATAGTTTGGTACCCCAACAATGATTCTTGAAGGATACAGATTGTCATATAATGCCTTTCCTTCTCTTAAGAATTCCGGTGAAAAGATAATCTTTGAACCGATGCTGTCTTTATATTTTTCTCTGATGGATAATGTATATCCTACTGGAATTGTTGATTTAATTACGATTGTTGCATTTGTTCCAACTTCTTTTACAATGTCCAATACACTTTCAATCGATGAAGTATCGAAAAAGTTCTGTTCTTCATTGTAATTTGTCGGAGTGGCAATAACGATATAATCCGCTTCCTTATATGCCTCTTTCCCGTCCAATGTCGCTGTAAGATTTAATTCTTTTGTTGTAAGATATTCTGTAATTTCCTTATCAACGATTGGGGAAACTTTGTTATTAATCATTTCTACCTTTTCAGGAATAATGTCAATAGCATAAACCTCATTGTTCTGTGCCAATAATACGGAATTGGCAAGTCCTACATAACCTGTTCCTGCAACTGCAATCTTCATTGTGCTACCTTCCTCTCAAAAAGTTTTACTTCTATTAAATCATGTCTACCTTACTGTCTGCTAAAATTTTTCTCAAACGCTTATTTGCTTCGCCAACAATCACCTTGTCCGCATTCTTCATCGCCGCTTTTAAATAAACAGCTCCTCTGTACATAGAGATGTTACTGTTGGCATCAACTATTGCTGTGTACACCGATTTGCTGATGTCGTTCAAATCAATTAAGAAATATTCTTTGTCTGCATTTTCTTTGATGATTTGTTCTATTTTAGCTGCATACTCTAAAGTACATTCATCATCATTCTCTACTACAATAACATCATATCCGGACTTCGGCAACTTCATTATGTCCATCATCTTATCATGATTGAAAATATTGTAAGCAATTGCCCGTTTTCCCAACAAGTTGAACTCCAGCATTCTCAACTGATAATCCAGGTATTCATCAATAATAACGGTGCGGGTTTCTGCCTTCAGATCTTCAACCTTTTCAAGATATTCTTTCTTCTGCTCTTCTCCCCAGAACAACACCTCATCAAACATTTCGTAAACTTTTTTCATGTTCGACTCATATGCACTTCGCAATTCATTGTCCTGAACCAAAAACTCTTCATCTGTGGAGTTATCAAATCCGATGACTTTCTTTGCCGCTTCTACAGCACCACCCATCATATACCAATATCTTCTCTGGGTCATACTGTCACCTAAGAAAACAAATTCATCAATTTTCGCATTTCCTGCAATTGTGTTGAATTCTGTCCGATAGACATCTTTCTTAATATAAGAATAAATCTCATTAACATCTTTAAGAACCATCAAGTCTGTTTTAATGTACGCATATAAGTCCTGAAGTTTTTCTTCTGCCAGGAACCATCCCTGTCTGGTTACAATGGTTACCTCATCCGGAATATTTCTTAAATATCCGGATAATTCTTCAATGTTTGTATTGTCTACAATAAGAATTACATGTTCCTTTTCCAAGTCATACTGTTTTATCACATGGAATAATCGAGGAACCCAGATTTCTGCCAAATCGAACGTTGCTGCAATGGCAACAGTTTTCTTTTCAAGGGGTTTGCGTTCCACTTTCTTGCCTTCGCGAATCATCTGAATGACCTGTTCATCAGACATATATTCACCGGAAAAGCTCCAGGTATTTCCAACAAATTCCTGAACTTTTTCCTTCCCTTTTTCCGGCGTTGCTTCAACTACGACATCACTCTTTAATAACTGTCTGCTCAGAGCAGCCTTTGCTGTGTAAAGCGCTGTGTCGCAGTTATCCAAAATATTAATTACACACTGTCCTTTCTTCTGCACGAAGTATGGGCTCAGGGTAACATCTGTAATAATATACTCGGCGGTTGCCAGGTATTTGAAAAAGTCTTCGCTTTTCTTCTTTATAAATTTCACATGTTTCTCGCCGGAAAAATCATTCCTCATTACAAAACTTGAAATCACTTTTTTGTCTTTTAAGGCTTTTACAATTGCATTTCCTCTTTCATGATTTCCGTTTCGATTGTAATTCAGGTAAAAAACGGTTCCCGGAACAATTGGTGCATTCAAATACTTTGCATATGCAAGCATAGATGTTTTATCCATTGTTGCATGGAATGTTTCCGTCTGTTTTTTATATTCTTTAAAGCTTCTCTTTTTTGACTGAATCATATTAAAGTATCCCTTCTATGAATTAAAAGATAAGTTATTCAAAAATTCTTTCATTGCCAACTGATTGTATTCCTCTACTTTAAAGACGAATTCATTTGGCACCTTGCCCTCAATAAATGCTTTCATTCCTTCGTAAATGGAATCGACATCTTTCTTGATTAACAACTGTCCATTTTCATAAAGACTATCTTTTATCGTACTGAAGTCTGATACGATAATTGGCATCTTCATCATACGTGCTTCTAAAATAGCCATAGGCTGTCCCTCATGAAGGGATGGCATAAGATAGCAATCACAATGCTTAATGTAAGCAAATGGATTGGATAGATTTCCTGTCAACCGAACTTTATTCTGAAGGCTATATTTCTTAATTAAACGTTCTTCTTCATCTTTCAAAGGACCTTCCCCTAAAATATGAAGACGTACATTCTGATTTTCATCATATAATCTTTTGAACGCCTCAATCATTGCCAAATGATTCTTTTCCATGGAAAGTCGTCCCATTGTAACAAAGTTTGTACATTGGTCCTCAATTCCGTCTACCAATTCAATGCGGCAACGCTCTCCAACCTTTTCATCAATACTTTTTACATAGTATGGTTTATCCTTAACATCAATCCAGCGTTCTTCCTTGATTCCATCTAAAATTCTCTTATCATCCACGACATTTCTCGCATAAGAAAATTTATCCTTTGTATCTTCTGTTCCCAAACTTTCGTAATTGATTTCCATAACGGATTTTGAACAGGATACATAACGGTCATACAAATCATAGATGGATGCCAATACTTTGAATCGCTGCTCGCCGTTTTCAAATCGTTCTCTTTCTGCCATCATATCATTGTGCATCCAAATCAGCTTCTTGCAGTCTGTTTTTGATGCCAACATCAATGCCAAAAAGTTAGAATAACCGGCAAAGTTAATTACGTAATCAAAGTGTGCATTCGGGAAACATCTGTCGAATTCTCTTTCATAGAATTCTGCTGGAAATGCTTTTCGTGCTTTCGCAACTTCCACGCCATACTGCATTACCAACTCATTCTCAATGTTTTCCTTTAGGGTTCCACTGTAAGTTGAGTTTCTATAAAATACTCTTACATTCGGATTCACATTGCATATATTATCTTCCGCTTCTTCAATCTCAGCCTTTCTTGATTTTCCGGCTGATAGAGTCACGTCATACTTATCGTAATCCAAGTTGTTCAACAAGTTCATAATGGAAGTTGTAATTCCATTGGTTTTCATAGTGTCGTTGTGAATTAACAGTTTAATTTTGTCTGTGGAGAAATCTCTGTGAATAAGTGTGTCTCCTTCATTTCCCAGCATCACATCAATAATTCTTTCGCAAACATGACCATCTTCATACTTAATCGCCCAGTCTTTAACAATCTGATATTTTGACGCGTCATAGAATGTATCAACCTGATCGATATCTTTCAACCATTTTCCAATTTCATTGACGTCCTTTGTAATCGGTCCCGGCAAACGGTCCGGTTCAAAGTACAAACCACGCTGCTCGGAATAAGTTTCCAAATCAGGAATATAGAATAAAATCGGCTTTCCTGTAACCATAAAGTCAAAGAAAATGCTGGAATAATCGGAAATCAAAACATCTGTCACGGATAACAATTCATTGGTATCAATTAAAGCCGGAATGTAATGGCTGTCCAATAATCCCTTATCACGCAAATGCTTATAAACTACCTGATGGGGTTTAAACAATACCTGATACTCATCTTTATCTACATATTGATATACAGTTTCCAAAAATCGATCATAAGAATCAATATCCAAATCCGGATTTCCGTATGCTTCTCCTTTCCAGGTTGGTGCATAGATAACCACTTTCTTATTCGGATCGATTTCCACACCGAATTTTTTGAATTTTTCAATTAATGCTTCTTTATCATTTTCGAAGAATACATCATTTCTCGGATAACCTGTTTCAACAATGCTTCCTTCGTAAATCCCCTGCAATCTATAGGCTGTGCGGAAGTTTTCCGTTGTAAATTCTGTCGGAGAAACAATGTAATCTGACATCATAAAGTTACGGAACATATTTCCTGTTTCCACATTTCCTCGTGGCATATCATAACCCAGATGCTTTAAAGGAATACCATGCCAGGTATTTAATACCACCTGTCCCTCTTTCTTTACGAAATAGTACGGGAAGGTTACGTTATTAATCAGGTATTTTGCAGAGGATAAATACTTATAGTATTCCTCGCTGTCAATTTCAATGAAAATGACATTCTTATATTCTTTATATAATTCTCTTTCCACATCATGCTGGCTCATGTCATCCAACACCCACACATGTGTAAAATTGGAAAATCTTTCATCCTTTAAAGCCTGCTTAAACAAAGCATAGGGACTGCAAATCAATCCTCGTCCAAAGTATGACTGATACAAAACAATATTTTCTTTTACATCATATTTTTTATATGCATCAACATACTGAACTCTATTTCTGAAAAACTTATTCAGTTTAAAAGCTTCTTTCTGATTTTTTACAATCTCTCTTTTTACTTTTCGATAATCTCGTGTTTCTATTACCTCTTTCATAGAAGTCCTTTCATTCATTTATTATAAATTAACATTCCAATTATACCATTATTACATACTTTATTCAAATTTTATTCTTTTACTGTTCGTACAATAATCTTTTAAATTTCCGCCAGCCCTTTGATTTATTTCTTTTATATGATATATTATTAACTTGGTGTCAAAACCAACTACTATTCATAAAAGGGAAAGAAAAACAATGAATACACTAAATAAGCAAAAATTATTAAATCTAACAATCACTATTTTCATATTGTTATATGTGATTATGCTCTTATTTATTCCAAAAAATCTTGATGATTGGACATGGGGTTCTCACATAGGCATTGAACGATTAAAGGATTATTTTGTAGGCTATAACGGACGTTATTTAGGAAATATACTTGTAATTATATTGGTTCGATGCCCGGTGATTGTAACTGCCCTTATCGAAGGTGCAATTGTAGGATGCATTTATTTATGCCTTAACAAAATACTTGATAAAAAATATCTTATTTTGATTTTTTTGGTGTTAAATGTGGTTATGCCTAAAAATATGTTTACCCAGACATTTGGCTGGATTTCCGGTTTTTCTAATTATATTTTTTCCTTTCTGTCCATAATGATATACATTTTATTTTTGAAAAAATATTATGACGATAGAAAAGTGAAGATTTTGGAAATATCTGTATGGTTTGTTTTTGGAATCCTATCTCAGTTGCTTGTAGAAAATTCAACAATTTTCTTTATTCTGGCAGGCATATTTACTAATCTTTTTTACTGGTTTCAGAATCGCATGTTAAATAAGCACTATTTTATATTGTTCCTTAGCAATATAATCGGAGCTATAATAATGTTCCAAAATTCAGCTTACTACAACGCTTCTGTGGGAAGTTCCAAAACTTACAAAGACATCAACATGCCTTTAGGAAGTCCTTCCTGGTTCCAGAGCACATGGGATAAATTCACTACACAAACGTTGCCATATTGGTTTATCAACAATAAATATTTAATGATTGTATTAGGTATTACCGCAATTATTTTTGTAATGGCTACAAATATAAAATACAAAAAAATATTCTTGAAATTTTATGTTTTTGCCACACTATTTTTCATGTATAAGGCATATTCCGAAGATACCTCTTTTTATTTTGAATATGACAATTCGTTGTCTGCAATCATATATATTGTTTTTTGCCTTAGTCTTGTTTATTGCGTTATAAAGGGAATCTCAAATAAAAAGGATCGACTATTGATTTTGACAACACTGTTAGCTCAACCGTTTTTAGTTTTTCCGTTAATTATTTCAGATCCTATTAATGCTCGCTGTTTCCTTAGCAGTTATTTGATGTTTGCTCTCTTTATTGTTGAAATCATTGAATACTGTATTAAAGAAGGAACATTAACATTTATTCAGCATAAGAAACTTGGACAGTATTATAATTGGATTGTTTATGCTGTTATCATTTTTACTGTTTTATGTATGGTAAAAGATATAAGATGTAGCATCTTCCTTAATCATGCAGCGAACGAGAAGGCACAGTACATCGAATCACAAATTGAAGCCGGAAAGAAACAAATAACAGTTCCATTTTTGCCATTTTCAAATATTTATACTGTTAATGTAAGTCCTTGTGATGAAGTTTGGCAGCAAAATTTCAATAATTATTATCACTATCCTTTAGATATCACATACGAATACATCTCTTATCCGGAGTGGAAAGAAACAATTCAATAAATATTTTCCGTACTTAAAAAGGGGCTTTTACAGCCCCTTTTTCTTATTACAAATTGATTCTAAAATATTACTTTCCAACTTTTTTTGAAATCAAATATTTTGGTCGTCCCTTAACTTCCTCATATATTTTAGAAATATAATATCCTAAAATACCTAAGCTAATCATTACAAGACTTCCAATAATTAATATCAGCAAAATTACAGTAGTAAATCCTTCAACAGCATGCCCCATAAAGAATTTCACAATTGTTTGAACTCCTATTATTACTCCCAATGCAAAAACCAGTACTCCGGCAATAGTTACTATCTGCATCGGAGCTGAAGAAAATGCCACAATATTTGTTATCGCGTATTTAATTAATGACCAGGTGGACCATTTCGATTCTCCCTCTGTTCTCTCTTGTACATCAAATTCTATTGTTGCTGTTTTATATCCAATCCAAGAGGATAATGCTCTAAAGAAAGCATTTTTTTCAGGCATATTCAACAATGAATCAACTGCCTTTCTATCCATCAATTTAAAGTCTGAAGCTCTTGACATATCGATTTTAACCGCTTTTGAAATCATCTTGTAGAATAGTCCGGCACATGCCTTATGGAGAAAGCTTTCTTTTCCACGACTTTTTTTGACTCCCTCTACGATTTCATTTCCCTGTAGCCATAACGAGTACATTTCCGGAAGAATTTCTGGTGGATGCTGTAAATCACAATCCATTACTGCACAACAAGCGCCATTTGCTTGAGCTATTCCTGCAAATAATGCAGATTCTTTTCCAAAGTTACGCGAAAAATGAATCCCGATAATATTCGGATCCTCCGCCGATGTTTTTTCAATTTCATCCCATGTGTTATCCTTGGATCCATCATCAACAAATATTAATTCATATGGAATTGATGCATTGTCCAGAATGGTCTTTATTGTTACAGCTGCTTTATGAATCATCTTTTCCTCATTATATGCCGGCAAAACAACTGATAACATTTTTTCACTATTGTTCATCTAATTCTACCTCCGCTATATGTCTTTTTCTTCAAAAATCTTTTATCTGTTTTTTTAAAAGCTATTTGTCGCGTTCGCGTCTAGTGCTTTTAACATTATTCTTAATATATCGAAACGTGGATTCTTCCCCTTGTTCCACTAACATCTGAAGAAGCTTTTCCAATTCTTTCTTCGTATTTGGGTGAATACTTCGATGTGGTGTTCTTTGTAAAAAATATTCCATAGGTGAAGCATTCGTATATTTTTTTCCATTATATACTTTGCTTGCCGCCACTCTATCGCAAAACATTTCCGCCAAATACCTATAGGGCATTTCCACCGGTTCATTTCTATGGGTTTCCAAATTGTAATCATTCCAATATTCGTAATGATGTTTATTTCTCCCCTTGTGGTGCATCCACGCATAAGAAAAACCATAATTTTCCCGTTCTCCTTCATTAGGGCTGCGTTTTCCTGTATAATATTTCACTCCCGGAACAAATTCTGCAAGACTGTACTTTGACAAATCATGAAATAATCCCTGCCAAAGAATTCCCGCCTTTGCACAATGACGAATTACCAAATGTCTATGCTTGGTAATTGTTTTAAAATGACCAAACAGTCGCGTAAATCTATTCAACCGTTTCTCTTCTTTCATTTTACTCCACTTCCTATTCCGACACCTGCTTATAAAGCAATATATTTCTTAATATATTTTACAAGTGCAGTTTAGTATACCACATTTTTTCTATTAATAATATATTTCCACATATTTTGAAGGCAAAAAATTTGTGTTATGATAACAAATAACAGATTTTACTGAGAGGATTTAAGAATGATTGGCTATTTGATTTATTCTGAAAAGGATATTAAAAAGAACAAATTTTTCATTAAGAAATTAGAGGAGGGGTTTGCCCGTCACGGCATTTTACTCCAAACGGTTGTTTATGAACAGTTGTCCATCAGCGAGCTGCTTTCGGATTTGCCGGATTTTGTCATCAATCGAAGTCGTTTCCATGAAATCTCCTCTCTGTTTGAGGAACAGGGAATCCCTGTTTTTAACAATGCTCTGGTTACTAAAATTGCCAATGACAAAATGGCGAGCTATCACTTTCTTGATGGTATTGTTCCGTTTATGGATGCAAAATATTCTGAAGATTATGTCAGCGGCGAATTTTCTTATCCGGTAGTATTTAAAAGCTGTAGCGGTCATGGAGGCAGTGAAGTATTTCTTGTTTCCAACGCCGGCGAAGAAAGTCTGGCGGCCAAGGCCTTAGCCGGAAAACCTTACCTGGTTCAGAAGTGTTCCAACAATCCCGGGAAAGATGTTCGGGTTTACATTCTTGGCAATGAGATTGTGGCAGCAGTGCTCCGTTCCTCTCCAAACAGTTTTAAAAGCAATTACAGTCTGGGCGGTCAGGTTGCAATGCATTTATTGACTTCTTACGAAAAAGATTTAGTTCAAAAGATTTTATGTAAACTTGATATTGACTATGCCGGAATTGATTTCATTTTCCATGACGGAAAAGCTGTCTTTAACGAAATAGAGGACGCCGTTGGCGCCCGCATGTTGTATGAAGTATCCGATTTGGATATTGCTGCTATGTTTGTTGAATATGTTGTTACTGAACTTTCCCGTCGATGTACTTCATGATTGCATCTGCCACATTGACTCCGGTACAATCATAAATGTTTTTAAAGTGTGCATTGGAATTGACCTCACAAAGCATTGGTTGATTGTCTTTTCCAAACAGGATGTCTACCCCTGCAAAATCCAGCTTTAAGTACCTGCATACTTTGACTGCCAATTCTGCTTCCTTTTCTGTCGGTGTATACGGCTTCATACTTCCGCCGTTTGTGATATTGGCACGGAAATCCTTATCATTGGTTCGTTCCATTGCCGTCACCACCTGATTTCCCACCACGTTGATTCTTATATCTCGTCCTTTGGATTCCTGAATGTATTCCTGCATGATAAATTCATGATGTCCGATTTCCTGAATCTTCTTTACCGCTTCTTCATGGTTTTCAACCAAATAGACCTGTTCTCCAAAAGATCCTTTGTTTTCCTTAATAACCATCGGATAACCCAGGCTGTTTTCCACCTGCATCAGAAACGCATAGTCCTGATATTCTTTAAAAAAGGTCATCGGGGCAATATAGGTCTTTGGCATTTCAATGTCTGTGTTCTTCAATCGAATGTACGTCAACGCTTTGTCATCACAGATTTCTATCGCTTCTGCGGAATTAAATACCGGAAATCCTTCTGCCTCCAACATCTGAGCCAGTCTGATATCCTTATCCCAGAACAGTACAAAGTCCGGTTTGATTCGCCAATCTGTTTTTCCGCTACTAATAGGCAAGATTGATGTGAGTTGGTCATTCGTCAGTTTCTGCAGCTTGATTTCCTGCTTTGCTGCCGCCTCCATAAGCCAGTGGTATATTTCTTCAAATTTTTCACTTTTTAAGTATCCGTTTACAATTAACCATCCTGTTTTCATTTTGCCTCCTGTACGCTGTTCTCTCTTTGCGTTTAGCTTCGAGACACCCATTCGGAATCCGCTACGCTCCTTCCTCATGCGTGGCTCTGTTCTCTCTTTGCGTTTAGCTTCGAGACACTCATTCGGAATCCGCTCCGCTTCTTCCTCATGCGTGGCTCTGTTCTCTCTTTGCGTTTAGTTACGAGACACTCATTCGGAATCCGCTCCGCTCCTTCCTCATGCGTGGCTCTGTTCTCTCTTTGCGTTTAGCTTCGAGACACTCATTCGGAATTCGCTTCGCTTCTTCCTCATGCGTGGCTGTCGCCACGCATACTTAGAAAAGAGGGCTTCCTTTTGTGAGCAAGCTCCCATCAGAAGCCCTCTTTTCTAAGTATGTGTGTCTCGTAGCTAAACGCAAAGAACGGTTAGGGCCCCCTTGCCTTAACCGTTCCGGACTGAAAAATATGTTAGTATACTTACGAGTCTTAGGAGAGACTCCTATAAGTATTAGGTACTACCCCACCATTATAGCAGATTTCCAATAAGTTTCAATATTCTTTTCTTAGATATTGACCTTTATTTTGCATTTTATTTATGTTAAGATTGAAAGGTATTTATAAGGAGGCGTTTATTATGTCAATGGATGTAAAAGAAACAAAAAAATTAGACCAAAATAAACTTTATATTATTATTGCATCAGTTGCGATTGTTCTTATACTGATTGCGGTTCTTGCATTTTCGAAGTCTAAGAATGGCAATACACAAAACGGTGCACAGAATGGTGGAACCCCACAGACGACTCAGCTCAGCATTGTAAATGAACAGGGTAATTTCGAAAGTACAATCGAAGCTAATTTAGAACCTGTTAGAAATATTAAACTTGGTACTTCTTTAAAGAAGATTCAGAAAATGGAAAAGAAGCAGAAGGATACGGATAACGGCTCCATTACAAACGCTGAAGACGGTTCCGGTTATTCTTACCTGACTTACAACTTTATAGCAGGTGCAACAATCCCTCAGTTCTTTGGTGGTACTGTGAATGCTACGGATCAAGCTGCTAATTTAATGTATGTTTTAAAAGATAAGAAGTTAATTGAAGTTCGTATTAACTTTGGTGCTTCTACACCGGATAATTATGATGCCATTGTTGCAACAAACACTGCAAAGTATGGTGAACCAAACCTGGTTCGTTCTTACAGCAACGGTACAAAGACAACATTCTGGCGTACAAAGAAAGTTATGTTAGCTGCATACTCTCAGTATGATGCCAACGGTTCTTATTCCATTTCTATTTACTACAGTAAAGTTGATTAATTTGATAACTAACCCTGCATTGGTTGCGACCGATGCAGGGTTTTTTACAAAAAAGAAGGAGCTGAACTATTACTTCAGCTCCTTCTCTTTTATTTCATTGTAATCCACATTGCCGGTCTGATGAATATATTGTCATTTGATTTTTCATAACCATATTCCATCACTACGCCACGGGATACAAACTGTGCCGTATGGGCTTCTTTCCCGCTATCAAGTACCCACCAGTCTCTTAAATAGTTGGATAAAATTTCCTGATACTGTTCTGCCTGCTTGGCAGTTAAGAAGAATAATTCATCTTCTGTTGTTGCTGTCTTATCAGACTCTGTCGAAAACTCAACTGTTGTTTTCAATATGTGCTTCTTTGCCGAATCATTAAAGGTTTCTTCCAGGAATTCACCATTTAAATATTCTCTTACAGAAGCGTTTTCCCATGTTTCTGCATCTTTGCTGTCATATGCAACTCCATTAACCGGTACCATTTTTGCTAAGAATACCTTCTCATCGTCCTTTTCCAGAACCATCCAGCGATATTCACCAAACAAAACGTCGTCTCCGACTTTGCTTGCCTTGATCATTTCCATTTCAACGCCGGTAAGCTGTTCTTCGCTATCTTTATAATCTTCCAGTTTTCTGAACACGGTTTTCGCCTTTTCGTATTCTTTGGCATCTTTTGCACCAATACCATATTTATAATAGCTTTCTAAATATCTGTCTTCGCTGTCCTTATAGTCTTTCAGATTATGGAACATTTTATAAGACTTTTCATAATATCCTATCCGTTCAAATAAATCTGCTCGGAAATAGCATCCCGGTTTCAGTTTTAAGAAAACTGCTGTGCATCCCATTGCCAAAATAATGATTGCAAGGAGCGCCAGTTTAATTTTTCGTTGAAGATATTTCTTATCCTGATTTTCTTCTTCTTTGGTTTCCTTTTCCGCCTGTTTTCTTTCCTTTTCCTGCTGCTTGTATTTTTCACGGAACTCTTTCGCCTTTTTTGCACAATCTTCAGAACGTTTCTGCGCATCTTCATACTCTCCCAATGAAGCATAAAGATCTGACGCTTTCTGATAGATTTCTCCTCGTTCTTTGTCTCTCAAAAGACTTTTTACCGAGACTTCCAGACGTTTCGCTCGTTCATATTTTTCTTCCGTTGTCTCTACCGCACTCTTTTTAGTAGCCATTATAACCTCCGCTATTAGTGATTGTCATCCTCTAATTCCACATCACCATCTTCATATTCGTATTCCATGCTTTCTCTAGCATAAACACGATTTTTTCTTCTTGCCTCTTCCACAAAGTTTGAAAGAATCTCCTTTGTTTCTGATGCATTTTTAATATTCTTAATATCAAAGTTTTTCATTGTCTTATCTGCTGAATCACAATGAATGGTTCCTGTTTTGATAATTTTCTGCCACAGACTTCTTGTTAATGTTAAATCTGTAATTCTGTAAAGGCGAACTTCGTCTTCTCTGGAACTTAAAATGCCTGTCTCAATAAACAATCGATCTTTATCTAATGCATACTTTGTAAATGTCCAAGGAAGCCCCAGAAAATTTCGCTTCCGATCTTTCCATTCTAAATTTTCTCGTTTCATAAAAACCTCCATCCCGTCAGATTTCCGACGTCTATTATATCCATATTTTTCTATTTGTACAACCTTTGCCTTATATTGCAAGACTATTTCCTAAATCAAACGCCTTATACGCATAATTTGGATCCGCTACTTTTAAGATATTGTTATACAAATAGTTATGTGCTGTCATATTCGGCATTTCCATGTTGTCGTACAAATACTGTGCTATCTGGAATACCGTAAATTTTTGGATGTCACTGTACATGATATTACCGTTTTTCAGTTTCACATACATTCTCACATCGATTTCCGAATTGTAAAATGCTGCATTACGAATCAGCTTCATTGTCATTGCATAGCTTTGTGCATTTGGATTGCTGCTGGCATTTCTTCTCATCTTTCCTTCATCCGTTGTTGCGTAGGAATGTACAAGACTATTTGCGCTGTCTAGTGTCATATCCGCATCCGGAACAGAAAGTCCGTAAACCATTCCCATCTCATCGATTTCATTGTCACTGTCTTCAACCGAATAAACAACTCTAAAGCCACCTTTTGTTGTACTAATCTGAATTCCGTTGATTTCCATTTCCACATTCGTATGTACTTCTGTTGTAATCTCTGCTGTGGTTGTTTCCTCCGGCGTGGTTACGTCACTGATATATATCCATGGATTTGGAACGCCGATTTCGGCTCCCGGGGTATCTCCCTGAGACCACCACTGTGCTTCCCAAATTTTACCATTATAGATTACTCGATCCCCTTGTGTATAGACAGCACCGCTTTTCCATGGGCCGATTGTTTCACCATTCTCTCCGGTTTCGTCTTCTCCGTTATCCTCCGGAATCTGGTATGCATTCTCTCCCATAAAGGTTTTGAATACATTAGTGTGTTCATACATACCGTAAATTCCACTGTTTGCACTGTACTGCTGACAGTCACGATTCAAGCACCAGAACGAAGTCATTCCGATATTAGATTCAATAGCTTTCTGGTTGACTACTTCCGAATAATCTGTTGTCCAGATTGGGAAGCTGTCGCTTTCTTTTCCAATGGACACAGTTACGCCTACTTTTCCGTATGCTGTAGCATCATTGATTGTCTTTCCTGCATTTGCATAGGCGGTTTTAATCTGCTGCGCTGTATTGTCAATGGCACGAACAGATGCCTGGGCATAAGTTTCTCCCGGATATACAACGCCGCTGCCGTAACACATTGCCATGATATTGACCATTTTGACATCGACACCATTTTCAATGTAAGCTTCCATGGTACCTAATCCCAGATCTGTCAGACCGCTTGGTAATACCGGCAATGTTAAGACAATTTCAACTCCTGTTGCATCCTGCACTCTTTTCAGTGCTCGTGCATTAGCCGCATTAATCTGTTTTCCCTGACCGTTTCCTTCAATATCCAAATCCAGACGAGTCAAGCCGTATCCCTGAATAATATCCATATAGGTATTAAACAAGACTGTTTCATCCTGCGTTGCCTGAAATAAATTCCCTTCATTTAATCCTCCGACTGAGACAATTACATCTCCGCCTTTGGAACGAATGTATCGAATGGAGTCTTTAATACCATCCAACTGCCACGTATCTGTTGAGGTTTCTGACATTGTTGTGTATCCACCCCAAGACCAGTCAACTTTTCCGTCATGCACGCTTCCACCGGTTGTGGCAGTGATAAATCCCAAATTGTAATATAAGATTCCTGTGTCCTTGTACATTTTCTCCAGACTCAGTGAACCTGCGGAAGAATAATTCTTATCCGATACGTAATACGCAATGTCTACAAAGGGTGCAAAGATGTGGTCCGGAATCTGTTTTCCCAGACCTACTCCAAAGGCTCCCTGTTCCGCATAAACTGCTGCTTTTGTTGTTTTCGTTGTAATTGTCAGGCTTGTTCCTACCATTGCTAATGACAGAATTCCTGACAACATAAGTTTTACCAGTTTCTTCCCTTTCATTTTTTCTCCTTTTCCTTTCCTATGGGTTACAATTGTGACACGGTTCGTAACCACCGCTAATTATTTCTTCTCTGCTTCGTTTTACATAAACTCTGTGATTTGCCGCCATTTGATTAACACTGTCACAGGTTGGTCGATGGAATTTTTTTGTGTTTGTGTTCAGTACATAATCCTGCTCTTCCGACTCCGTAACATCTTCTGCGCTTTTACTTTCTCCGGTGGCATAATCAATGATAACACCCGGCTGACTGTTGAATACAATAACATTAAAGTGTAATCCTCTTCCTTCGTCTTCTACTGAGTAGGATTCTATTTGAACCCCATATGCCAATAAATCATTCCCATGATAAAGTGGGGTTACTCTGTAAAGCACATGATAATTTGTTTCTTTTACAAAGTCTGCCACAAAATTTTCAAATGGCAACATTCCTTCTATATTAAAGTATCTTGTTCCGGTAATTAAATTCTTCTCATTATCATTTTCCCCGGTCAATTGATATCCGATTAAATGACAACGATTGTACAGGTACTTTCCATCTATAAAGTCGTATTTGGCAAAGTTCCATCCGGAAGGTTTAATATTTCCGATTTTTCCTCGCTTCTCTGTGGGCATTGTTTCTTTGCACACGTTTGCAAAGGCAACGCCACAGCGTCCCAATTCATCCAAATCGCTATACTCTTCAAAAGGTTCTGTGCACTGTTTTTCTTCCTCAGAAAAATCCGGGTGACCTAAACGACAAGTGACAAAGGGCTCTCCCTGATATTCCTTCATCGGATGATAACTTGCAATCTTGTTAATTGCTTCTTCCTGTCTTCGACTTTCCAGTTCTTCCTCGCCGTCACATCCTGTAACAATCAAAAGAATGCTTAGCAACAATAGAATTATTTTTTTCATATGCTGCACCTCTGTTATTCGATTTCATAAAGCTATTCTACCACATTCTGAGCTTCGTCTGTGAGACAAATGTTCCGGATTCTTATTAAATCACTTTCTGCTCCATATCCGCTTTCAAATGATTCCATTACATGATTTGTCCGGAAGTTAATATGTTCATAATACCCTGTCTCTACCTGATCATTAAAAGCCTGATATTCCACAAGGTTTTCTGAAACCTTCACAGTGCAGTGCCATCCTTCCTGATTCGGATTCTTGTCCTCTACAGATTTCTCAAAGGATATCGCCATATCATTTCGTTTGATTTTGTCTCCTTCAACTATAAATGTTCCTAAATCCAAGTAATCAAAATAGTCATTATAATCACATCGAATTGTAATCTGAAATTCATTGGCACTTTTTTCTTTTATGATTCCCCGGCAAGGTTTTGTAACTGCTTCTTCTCCCGTTTCAAAATTATTAGCCTTTTTTAGTTTATCGCGAATAGCATGGTGTAGCAATCTTTTTTATCATACAAAAAAATCGCATGCTACCACTCTTTTGCATGAAAAGGACAAGTTCGATTCCGCACCTATGGTGCTGCATCTCACTTCACGGCATTCGCATTGAATGATTTACTTACTTGCTTGCCTTGGGACAAGTTCGATTTCGCAACTTTGTTGCTACATCTCACTTTACCGCAGTCGCGGTAAAGTGAAAAAGAAATAGAGAGACTTCCTTTTGCAAGCCAGCTTGCACGGAAGTCTCTCTATTTCTTTTAACTTGTCCCACTCGTTGCCACAAAAAAAGTACCAACCCAGACAATTTAATGCCCAAACCGGTACCCGCGTGCGCCTCCAGGGGCTCGAACCCTGCACACCCTGAAAGCCATAGGGCATTTTATATCAATTTATTAAGACTTATTTTATGTTACAAAAATGCCCGCAACGCCTTTGTTTATCGCGCATTGCGAGCAATATGAAACTTTTTAATAATTAGTAATAAAGTATAAAAAGTTCAAGAATTTGTGGGAAGGGTTTTAGGTTCATACATAATTACTCTCTTCGAAACTTAAAGATATTACTTTAATTATTGTATATCCACCAAAAGAAAAAACTTTAATACTCTATGAAAGCTTTGTATATTTCAGCACAAAGAGCTTCTCTATCTATCGGATGATCTCCTTCCTTATAAAACAGATAGAAAAAATCACTATCTTTTTCATTATTACTTTCTAAAATTGGAACGACCTCTCCGAACGCAAATACATTATCTGTTCCTTTTTTTGGAAATTTAATCGGTATCTCTGCTAAATCTTGTTTATTAAATCCACTATAAAATTGACTTGCTTCCAACAATACAAAATCACATTCCATACCATTATTATTAGCAAATGTTTTTAGTGTATTAGTAACTCTTAATATTTTTTCTTTCTTATTCTTTTGAACTTCTCTTGTCGAAGCATCAACCTGAACTCCAGAACTATCTAAATTTTCTAATTCTTTTTTTATTTTTTCTATTATTACATCATTGATTATCCAACTTTCAGAATATTTTCTCATATATTTTTCAGTCTCAGACAATGCCTCTGCAAAATTAGCCATAACTCTGCCACTAGAACCAAATTGAAGAGGAATATATGCTTTATATTCAGATTCCGATTTCCACAAAGGATGCCTTCTATTTTTTCTACAAAAATACTCCATACAAAGTGAATCTTCCTTATACTTCTTCAATAAATGTATAATATCATCATCACATAAAAGAGAAATTTCTAAGTCATCATTTATTATGTGTCCTTCAAAACTCAACGATTCTAAAGAAAATAATTTATTAGCATTATCTCTAGAATTCTTTTTGTTTAAATAATCAATAACATGTTGAATAATATACATATCATACAGAACGATTGGATGAGTCTGTATCCATTTTCTCTCTGCATCATGTGCATATACAACATTTTCGATAACACTGATTGCATTTTTGTTATATCCCAATTTTGCTTTGTCTTCAACAATTATTATCGTTAAAGATTTTAATAATCTAGTATAGTCAATATTAACCGTTTCAAAACCAGTAAAATACGCATCTCTAATTAAATAATCAAGACGGTCAACATCTATAACTTTAGAATTTAACATTGTTATAATACAATTATAGATTGAATTTTCCAAATTTTCTTCAGAAAACTTATATCCAGTAATACATCTTACAAAAAGTTCTTTTTCGAAATCATTTTTAAAATATTTACCAAAATTTTCTAGTGCAACGATTGCACTCATTATTTCATGCGGAGCTGCCGATTTACTATTTTCTGGAATATCTTGTGAAAACGTGTCTGTATTAACAAGAGACTCCAATTTATTATGTATTGTTAAATAACCACCATTCTCATCTAAATAAAATTTTTCGCCTGTGTGTGAGAACGGAGCATGACCTACATCGTGTAGTAGACATGCTAACAAAAAGACTTCTTCTATTCGGTCCCAATCTGTATAATCTGCGGTTAATTGATTCTTTTTTAAATCATCAAACACATTTTTGGACGCAATAGTCCCCAAATGATAAACTCCAATTGAATGTATGAATCGATTATGAACTGAAGCTGAATACAATGGAGAATAACTGGTTTGCATTATTCGTCTTAATCTTTGAAACTCCGCAGTATCAATTATTTTATCTACATAATCTGAAGGTATTTTAACATAACCATATATTGGATCCTTAAACTGTTTGTAATCTTGCATATTATACTCCCAATTTTGCAACTGTTCGTTCATTTACAAACGCCAAAAGTACATCCCATGCCAAATACCCTCTAAACCTATTGATTAATTGTTCAACTGTTATGCCTGCTTTTAACTCTATTCCTAACATTTCATCTTTTAGTACTTCTTCAAACATATCAGAATAGTTTCTAAACATATCACTAGTATTTTCTCTAGAAAGAATCAAGACAGCTTTTTCACCTTTAGTATTTAAAAACTTAACAACCTCTGCTCCATAATCTTCCAATTCTGCATACGAAACAAATCGTTTTTTTTCATCTTTAGAAATAATTTCAATTAATGCATTTGCTGCCAAATCTTCAATCCCTATATAAACACACATTCTAATCCACCCTCCTATATAGTAAAAAATATTATAGCATAGCCCAAAACTAAAATCTATATATAGTCATTTTTATTCCTTCACAATTATTTTTATCATCTACAATACTATTATTTAGTGCATTTTTTATAACTGCCATTTATATATACCTTGTTTTGACATAGTTAATTTGTAACACTCGTCAAACATATCACAAATTGAGACCAACTATTGTATCTCAAAATATAATCATATGTTTATCTGGATAAACCTGAAAAATCAAATTATACTTTTGGTTTTGTATTGTTTCCCATTTATTTTTTGGCCATTGATACTTATATATATAATATGGTAATAAAACCTTTTTTTCTTCATTTCCCTTCAATGCGATAATTACACCTGAAAATTTGTTTAACTTTTGATATGTGTCAAGATCAAATGCATTCGACCATGATTTTGACTGTAATACAAAATCTGTTAGGCAAGTCTCTACCCTGTTATTACTATTATTATGCAATTTAATTTCTACAAGCGCAAGAACAAAATCTTCAGCATCATTTTTTTCTGTTTCAGGAATAATCTTTTTACAGTCTTTTTTTTCTAATAAACTAAATTTATCAGCTGATATAGTAATATCCCCTCCAACAATTTCTTCTCCTACTTTATAAGTATAGATATTAGTCACCTCACTGTTTGTATTTATTTCTTTATATCTATGTACTGAAATTACAGTAATAAAAATGATTGCTATTATTAATAATGCACATTTAATTTTCATATTAAGCTTTAAACTCACTTTCTCTTTTATATACTTTGCCCTCTTTTATATCAAAAATTTCATCTGCCAAATACTCCAGTTCTTCCTTATCATGGCAAGCAATTATTATTGTTGCACCTCGCTCTTTTTCTTGCTGAATTATTTCATTAATTAGCTCAATTCCCTTACCATCTAACGCATTTGTGGGTTCATCAAATATTAACAAATCTGGTTTCTCCATAATAACTGCCGCTATTCCCAATCGTTGCTTCATTCCTAATGAATATTTTTTATAATGCTTTTTATTGTTCGAATCTAACCCTACTCTTTCAAGAGCACTCTCTATTTCCTTATCTGTTATCTGTTTTTTTATGTTTGCTAAATATTGTAAGTTTTTCTTTCCGGAATAATATGATATAAAAGAAGGATTTTCTAGCAATACTCCTATACTCCTTGGAAAAGAAATATCTTTACCTAATATTTCATTATTAATCATAATTGTACCCTTTGATAAACGAATCAATCCACAAATCGCACGCATTAGCATTGTCTTCCCAGAACCATTTTTTCCATATAAGCCATATACTTTACCTTTCTCCATCTCTATAGTAATGTCATCTAATACTTTTTCTTTATTGATAATTTTTGTTGCATTATTTATGTTTATATATGTCATTTTTTCAATCCCTTCATTTAACATCATAATCTTTTTTTTCTATACACATTATCCCAACTGCCAATATAAAACTCAACCAAATTATATCCACCAAAATTGAATACTTTATATCGTATCCTCCTAAGTCTGCTAAAGAACTCCTACCCCAAAATAAATACTCGCCAATAAACCACTTATTAAAAAAAAACGTAGAACACACCAAAAATATAATCGCCAAAATGCAACTAGCATAAGGTTTTATAAAAAATGAAATCAATTGCATTACCATTCCAATAACCACTATAGTAACTAATGGTATTATTATTGCAGAAAAAACACATAATCTATTATTATTAGAATTAATAATTATATTACAACTATCATTTATAAACCCCTTATTAATATCCATTTTCAAGTCTCTACATACTAACAAAGCTACTACAACTTTACTTATAAAAAATGTAGCACTTATAACCGCGATTCTGATATTAACAAGTATCCACCATTTTTTTTTACTACCTAATCTAATTAATCGCTGGACTCCTATTTTATCTCTATCAAAAACCGATGATTTAAAAAACAAATATAATAACGTTGAATAGTTAATCAAAAACATAATTGGAATTTTAAATCCTGACTCATCCGCCTTAAATATTTCCATTCCATAAAATAAGTATATAATATTATCTCCTAACACTATTTCACTGGAATATAAGACTGTCTCTTTAATATACATCATCTCAGACATAATAATTATTATTATCGAAATAAGATAGTCTTTTTTAGTTATGCCTTCGATTTGCATCCAATACTTCCTTCCTTCTACATATTTTTTTTCCAATAATTATCACAAGGATTACTAAGACAAGTATTGAAATATTTATATGTTCTCTATTCTTATACCAACTCAAATAATCCATATCTAATTGTAAAAAATTATATTTATTGATAATTATATTTACGATATATGTTCCAACAAACGACACTACTGCTTTCTCGGTAACCCAAAATAAAATTATATAGAACAAGCCCAAAATGAATAATTTTATTAACGAAATACACCAAAAGCAACTAACAATCCTTAATATTATCCCTATGTCAACATGCATTGTCCCCCCGTATGTTGATAAAGAAAAAACACTATTTCTATAATCGAAATTAATTACTTTTATTCCCTGAGTTCCAAAAACTACTACTATAACTATCATTAATAATGTCGATAAATACATTGAAATATATATATTTTTCTTAATATTTTCTTTCCAAATACTTTCCCAACTCTTATATCTAATACAAATATTCCAATTAAACATATGCCTAAATTCTTTTTGTATAATTAGCAAAAATAATAAACTAAAATAATAAGAAAAAAAATATTCTCTTTGATTCCAAATCAAAACATCTGCTATAGAAATTTGTTCTATATAATAATCCTCTTTTATATATGAAAAATATAATAATTCCATAATAGTTATCATCAAAATAAGGAAAATAATATTTTTCAAACTGATTTTTTTAAATTGTTGCTTCATAGTTTTTAACTTTTCTAATATAAAACATTAACAATGTAGTGCCACAAAAAATTAATTCTATTCCAGTGATTATTCCTGATATTTCAACGTCCTGATCAATTCTCATTATTTGTCTTGGTGAAAAATTTGATTTGCCCAAAAATTCAAATACAAAATCTAAAAAGATGTACACTAAAAAAGGAAATATGATTACCTCAATATAATTATTAGCATAAAAAGCCAACATCAAACAAAAAACAACAAATATACTCGCAAATGCAAATATAATAAGACAATATATTCCTACATACAAATATGGTCTTGAATAAAACAGTTCATTAAACATACAATTCATATTAATTGCTGGAAATATTTTTTGAGTCACCTCTGGTTTTATGCTTGGAACCGTCATTGCTGTTAAATATAAATTCAACACCATAGGCAGTACTGCCAACGTACCTCCTACCAAAATTGATACTATCAGTTTTGACAGAAAAAAATTCTTTCTAGATGTTCTTATAATTATATTTTGAATATATCCTGTTTTTATATCTTCAAACAAACTAGATGCATACGGAAGAATAGCTAATACAGGAATCATCAAATAATAAATTGTTGATTGTAGTCCTCCCCTAGCTCCCATCCATATTTCAAAGGTTGAAACTGGATATAAATTTTTAGCATAAATTTCTCTATTATTCGTCTTAAATTCTGGGTAAACAACTTGAAAATAGTGCAATAATGCCAAGGTTATTGCAAGCATAATGCAACACCAAAATTTTTTATTATATATTGCTCTTTTGAACTCAATCAATAATTCATTCTTAAACATTTATTTCACCCTATACGCCATCAATTTAGCAATTCCAGCGGCCTCTCCATTTGGATTTAATACATAATATAAATTATCAGATTTCAAAATACTTTCGTTCACAATGTAACATAACAAAAATTCTTTCTTTTCATTCGAACCAAGCGTTGAAAAGTAATAATTCTTATCACTTTCTGTTTGTAAATAACCGCTCCTATATCTCAATTCTTGCGAAGAATCATATACCGCATTATTTTCATCCAATACCGCAAATTTTCCTCCACTCAAATCAACTTCATATGCCTTTTTAGTATTATTCTCAATTGTTATTTTACAAATAATATAATAATTATCATCTATTAGTTTACCCTTATCATTAGCCTTTTCTTCAAAATATGTAACCTCATCTTTGCTTACATTTTTAGGTAATTCTTTTGAATACTCGACCGAAATATTAGAATAAATTATTCCGTCAAAATTAATACTATCATTTAATTCGAAAATATTCTCTTCATCAACTACTTGATTAAACGCTCCAATTCTTTCGTATTCTGCACTTTCTTCCTCCGTTTCCGTTTCCATAACAAAATTAATTGTTCTCTTTTCACTTTCTTTTTCTTTTTCTTTTTCTACCTTTTTATTTGAAGTGCACCCTACCAAAAATACAATACATATACACAACGTTAATATTTTTTTCATTACTTTTCCTCAAACATCATTTTCTTCTGCTAAATAAAAGTCCATGTCTTTACAACATGGACTTTATATTCTTAGATACTATCTGGACTCCATAATCCAGACACAGTATATTTGCCTGCATATCTTCCGTCAACTCTTATACATGCATTTTTATAGCCTTTTTCTCTAACATAATTAACCAAGTATTTTGCATCACCTTTTTTCATAATGTACACTGGACTGTTTACTGGCACATAATATTCAATTGCCATTTTACCTTTAGGATTTACAGCGTATACCTCGGCATCATATGAATGACTTGCTTTTTCACACTTCATATATGATGAAGTTTTGTCCTTTTTCGCACGAGTCTCTGTCATTTGTCCCATATACGGAGAATATGCAGTAAAGGAAAATTTGAATTTTGTGTCTTTGTAATTTCCAGCAGCATATGTCTGTGTCATCACACCCATAAACACCATTAAAGCAATCATTAGCACTGAGAGTTTTTTAATCATGATGTTTGCCTCTCTTCTTCAATATTATCAAACATATCTTCTGTACGTTCAACTTTATGTATTTTATCATATGCTTAATTTTATGTCAATTAATGTAAAATAATAGACCTAAAGTAATAAATTTTTTCTAATCAATAACACAGTCCCGCACTCAAAAATTATTGATGCGATGAGATTGATTGATAAGATTTCCTTTATCCAATCACAAAACACCATATTCCCCATTAAAATTATTAACATCATCTCTAACAAAGATTTATCTGCTATTCCTTTTATCCCCCTAATAAATTTCTTAACTCTTTTCCTTAGAAAATCGATTGAAAGAATTATTAAAAATATTAGCATCAATATTAAAGTACTACTTATAGTTTTATCTCCTATTTCATTCCCAGTTAACTTCATTCCATAAATTATATCAATCAAATCGGTGAAACGGTGCGTAATCCACACGCCAGTATTTACTATCGCTTTCCCAAAGTCCATCAATTCTGTTTTGAAAACTTCACTTTTGAACATCTGAATTAAGGTAACTACAATTCCATAAACTAAAGATAAAATAAATCCTGACATATATTTTCTTTCAAGTATTCTATACTTCGTTTCCAAGTTGCTTTCATATCTATCATATGAAAGCAGTAACTCTCTTTCCTTTTCAGTAAGTTTCTTCTCAACCTTTTTGTTTACTTCTGTTCTTTGATGTTTTTGTCTGTCAGCAAGTTCCTTTTCCTGAGATACGACCTTCTGCTCTCTGTTTTCTAATTCTTTTAATTTCTCATCGGCTTCTTTCCTTGCGTTTAACTCGCTTATCTCTAATATCAGATTCTGTTTCTTCAATTCTTCGTTTTCTCTCAGAATCAAGTCGCTTTCGCTCAACTTCCCTATCGTGTCGTTCAAGGATTTTATTGTCTCGCTTTTCTTTAGAAGCTCTTTCTTCATCTCTGAGTTCGCTGATGAAAGTTCTGATATCATCTTGCTGCACTCTAAGTTTTTGTAAGTCTCTGTTTCCAGATTTTTCGTAAGCGTCTCTATCTGATCCTGCATTTCTTCCAGCATTACTAGAAGCTCGTCTTCTCTGTTTGAGTTTCTTAAGTCTGTCATCTCGATTTACCTCCTTTTCTTTAATTAACTGTTTAAGCTTTGATATTCTGCTATCTGTTTCTTCAATGTCTCTATCTGTAAGTTCTGTTTCTTTAATTGCTTCGTCAACTGCTCTCCTAGTTTCAGCGATTCGTCCAGTTCTTCTTTCAGCTTCTGATTTTCCATCATCAGAGACTCTATTTCTGTCTGCTGATTTTCCAGTATCTCCACCATCTGTTCCTGAGCGTTTAACATCTCCAATACTTCTTCTAAATTCTTTAAATCTGTCATAGATTGCCCTCGCTTTCTCTGTAATAAGCTCCGTGATTTCTTTTGCCAATTGTTTAAGCTGCCCTCTTATAAAATTTAGTTCTTTAATATCTCTGTTTATCTGACAGCGATCTGCAACTTTTCCGTCTGCTTCCATCTTTCTTGCCGTAACACCTTCATGAATTGATGGCATGATATCAAGTCCCTGTCTCTCATAACTTCTATGGTCAATCTGATTGTCTTTATCCAAAAATCTGTTACATTGCTTTGCCCAGGACTCTCTCCAGACTTCTGCATTCTTCCTGTCATTCCAGTCATTAGATGGAATGGTTACTTTTTCCCAAAGAAGCTCTGTTCCTTTACCTTCCCTGACTCTGACTTTTTGCTTTCCTCTTTCGTCAAGTTTTGGAATACGATATTTCTCTGTTGCATCTTTATCTTTTGGATTGTACGAAGGCAACTCCGGATTATAAATTGGTCTGCCCTCTTTATCCCTTGCATTTGCAAAAACAGATTTTTGTTTTGCCATCCACTTTTTATTAGAATCTAATTCTCTAACTGTAAGCATTATATGAGCATGAGGATTACCGTCCCCTTTATCGTGAAGTGCCCAGTCTGCAATCATTCCTTTGCTTGTGAAATTTTCTTTTATATAATTCCTTACACACTCTATTTGTTCTTCCCTATTCATTTCTACAGGAAGAGCCACTTCAATTTCTCTTGCAAACTGTGCGTCATTTCTTTTCTCAATTTTTTGCACTTCATTCCACAGGTACTCACGATTACGAAATTCTTCCGGTGCATTAACCGGCAATATAATTTCGTTCATAATGACTCCGCCTTTTTTTGTAAAATCATGAGTGAGTCCTGTTTCATCATTGTGCAATTTTTCACCTGAGCGGTAGGCAGCTGATGCAACTGCACTTCGACCGCCTGCGCGATTAATTATTTTAATTGAACAATGATATATTGACATATCGCATCAACTCCTTTCTACAATATTGCATCCATGTGGCTCTGGATTCGAGCTGACATGGTCGAATCATCTCATTAGCGATATGACACGCCGTCTGCGTGAAGACCGCCCTCTGCGCAAGAGTCTCCACGAAGTGGTGCCATCCGCATAGGATCGCGCTTATACAATGTGGGCTACGCCCACATATAAGTGCGCCCTTCTACCAAAAAGAAGGGAATAGAAAAACATCTACTCCCTTCTCACAACTTACATATTTGAATTATCATTTCTTTCTTTTACTCCCATTGCTATCGAAAAATAATTACCATTTGCTTCCTGTTTCTTTAAAAAACCGATTAACTTTGGAATATCCTTTTCTTCAATGGGACTACCTAAAACAGATTCAACAGCCGCACCTACTTCAATCAATCTATGATTTCTCTTTTTACGATTTTCTTCGGCTTCTTTCTTTTCTAAAACTTTAATCTGTTGGCTTAGGTTATTTGCTTTCTCCAAATATGCCGTTTGCTTTTTTGAAAGTTCGTTAAGTCTTTCTTCAAAAGTTCTTTTTGCCATTTTCTCTACCTCCTATTATTTAATTGCTTCAACGTTATTTCTGCTTCTTAAATCTCTTCCTTCGTTCTTCGAAAGAAATTTTTCAAGAACATCTCTTTTAATAAGAAACTTTCTTCCAACTTTAATAACAGGAATTTTCTTCCATTCAATTAAAGTTCTTAAAGTATTCTTCCCTATACCTGTAGAAATTGAAGCTTCTTCTACTGTATAGGCTAATTTTGTGTTCTGCATAATATCACCTTCTTTCTTACTTGCATATTGCAATTATTTTATAATAATATAAATCGCATTTTCTTTAATGTCAATAGTTTTTGCAAATTTATTTTATTTCTTATCTTGCATTATGCAATTTTATGTGTTATAGTATTTTTATCTTATATGAGAGGAGTTTATTCTTATGAGAGATAAACAATTATGTGCCACAATTGGTAAGCGCATGAAAGAAAGACGTAAAGAATTAAATTTGAACTTAGGATATATCGCCGATAAGATGGGTGTAAATATTTCTACAGCTCAAAGATATGAAGCAGGATTAATTGATAATTCCAAAAAAATAGTTTTGGACAGTCTTGCAGAAATACTTCACACTACACCGGAATGGTTACGTGGAGAAACATCAGAATTAAATTCTGATATTGAAGATTATATGGAACTGAAGCTTATTGATTCATTCAATACAGCTTTAAAATCTGTTCCTAATGATTTAGAAGAAAATGCCTCATTATTTTCTAAAAACATTCTTCTACTTTTATTGAAGGAATATACCGATTTTAATCAGTCTTTTGGAATAGCACTTTCCAAATATACTGATAATGAGAATAATTCCTTTGCCGAAACAATTGGTTTCAGTTCATCAAATGAATTTAATGAAGTAATGTTTTTAAGAGAAATAACACATACAATCAATACTTTTAGTGAAATCAGTGATATCATCAGAACTTATTCAAAAAATCCTGATGTAGCTAATAACAGATTAGATGCATTATTAAAACTTCATTAATAACGTAAATAAAATTTTTAAGGAGGTGTATCTTATGAATAAATAAAATAAAGTTAAAAACTTGATGAAATGATATTTAAACCTAAAATCCTTTTCCCAAGTTCTTAACTTGGAAAGGAAGGAATATGAATAATTTTGAATCTTTACAAACAGGAAGTATAAGACAGAAAGGATCACAATGGTACTACCGCTTTAGAATTAAAGAGCAAGATGGCACTTGGAAAATGCATGAATTTAAAGGTGGAAAAACAAAAGCCGAAACAAAATTTATGTTAAACCAAGCATTAGCGGAATATCGTAAGGATGGTTCTGTATTTTATTCAGGATCACTTACTGTTGGGCAATTAGCAGATATGTGGTATGATGCTGAGATTGCGAACAGCGATTTAACAACAAATGGAAAATACGGATATAAAAATACAATTAATAACATCCATAATAATCCATTTTCTGAAATCAAATTATCAGATTTAACTATTGAAGATATTCAACAATATGTAGACGGGCTATACTTTGGCTTCTATGATGAAGATGGTAATCAAATCGCTAAACCCTATGCCAAAGCGACTATGAGAAAATTCTTTCTGGTTCTCAATAACATGTTTAAGTTTGCAGTTTACCCTAAGAAACTTCTTAGAGAAAATTTAATGCAGTATGTTAAAAAGAGAAAAATTACAAAAGAAAACTCTTTATTCGGTGAAGATACAGGCAATAAAATACAGACAATCACTCATGGGGAATACTTACGTATTACTAGTTATTTATCCTCTGTCGAAGATTACTGTTATCTGACTTTACCCATTCAGATTGCTTATCATACCGGAATGCGTGCCGGAGAAGTATGTGGACTTACTTGGGAAGATATAGATTTTGAAAATCAAGTTCTCTATGTTAGACGTTCCATGTACTACGATAAGGATTTGAAAACTTGGGAATTAAAAGTTCCAAAAAACGGTAAGCCACGAGCAATTGATTTCGGAGACAGTCTTGCTACTATTCTTATTATGGCGAAACGCAATCAGGAGAAACTTAAAACTCTATATGGGGAACTATATCAAACTCATTTTTATTGCAATAAAGAAGTGCGTGGAAAAACACACTGCCAGATTTATACAAACTATAATCAGGCTTATATCAAGAATACGACCCGCTTCTGTCATGGGATTCATATAGATGAGTTTTCAGATAACTCTGCATTGCAGCCTTTACATTTTGTTTGCACAAAACAAGATGGAGAATTGATGACCACTCAGACGCTAAAATGGTGTAACAAAGTCGTGCAGAAAAATCTACCGGATATTAGCCATTTTCATTTTCACTGCTTGAGACATACTTATGCTTCAACTTTAGTATTAAATGGTGCCAACGTTAAAGACGTACAGGCTCTACTTGGACATTCAGATGTAAAAATCACATTAAATACTTATTCTCATGTAACAGAAAAATCAAGAAAGAAAGCAATCAATATATTTGAGAATGCTATTTCAAGTTGATTCTTTGATAGGGAATAAATTCAAAAATTATAAAATAGGTTATAAATTAATATAAAATTATAAAATGAAAAATAGCAGTCTTCCCACAACTTGTGGGAAGATTTGTGGGAAGGTTTACATAATTATGCATTTTTTCGAACCCTTTTCCTACTGGCATTTTTCATTTTTAAATCTAAAAATAGCGTTTTCAGGAAAATAAAAAACTCCGCAATCCCTTTATTTATCAGTGTTTGCGAAGAATGCACAAAAAAAGTACCAACCCAGACAATTTAATGCCCAAACCGGTACCCGCGTGCGCCTCCAGGGGCTCGAACCCTGCACACCCTGATTAAGAGTCAGGTGCTCTACCAAATGAGCTAGAGGCGCGTTTTATTTAAGTCGTTCCTCAGTAACGACAAGTGTTATTATATATCTATCATTCAAAAATTGCAACCTCTTTTTTAAAAAATATTCATTTTTTCTTCATATTTCTTACATTATTGTTTATGTATGCTTTTTTTATTACCGATTATACTATATTTGTATAGGATTTCCGGGCTTTTGGGTTGTTTTATTTTTCAATTGTACTTATACTTATAATGATGAATTCAAGGGAGATTGTTTTATGACTAAGAAAAACACATTTATGGCAAACAGTGATTATTTCACAATTGCAATTTACACCGTTGTTACTTCTTTGATTATTGCTCTAATGATCAAGTTACTTTTCTTTTGGAAAGATTCTTTTGCGGTAATCGACAGTTTTCTTTCTGCGATTTCTCCGTTTTTAATTGGTGTTATTTTCGCATTATTAATGAATCCGTTAGTGAATTGGATTCGCAATACGGTTTTAATGAAGTGGTTCCACGTTTCTAATCGTATTTTGGCTAATATTATCGCAATTATTATTTCCTATTTAATAGTAGTTTCTGCTATGGTTGTGGGATTGATTTATATTATTCCGGAAATCATTGCCAGTTTGACGTTGTTCGTTGACCGGGTTCCGGAATGGGCAGATTCCATTTTGATTTTTTTGAATGACTACGCAGACAAACATCCGAACCTGAATCTTGATTTTGTGATTTCTTCTTTTGGAAATGCTGATTCTTATGTGCAGGATGTTTTAAACAAACTGGTACCTTCCATTACTTCTGCATTGGTGGTTACCGGTGTTACGGTAGTACGTTATTTATTCAACATTATCGTTGCTATGATTGTTTCCTGCTACCTGCTGCTTGATAAGAAAGCACAGAAGCGAAGCATTAAGCGTGTTATTTATGCATTCCTTCCGGAAGAAAAGGCATCCAAGTTGTGCAAAGGTATTCGTTTGGCGATTACTACCTTCGGTGATTTCATTGATGGTAAGATGATTGATTCCTTAATCATCGGCCTTTTGACTTTTGTTTGTATGCTGGTAATCAGCTTCTTTGGAATTCCGGGTTATGCAAGTTGTGCTCTTTTGGTTAGTATTATCGTTTGCGTTACAAATATGATTCCTTACTTTGGGCCTTTCCTCGGTGGCATTCCTTGTGTATTCTTACTGGGAATTTATTCTCCGAAGAGCGGATTGATTTTTGCAATTCTGATTTTAATTATTCAGCAGTTGGATGGAAATGTTATTGGTCCTAAGATTTTAGGAGACTCTACCGGTCTTCGTCCACTGTGGGTTATTTTCGCTATTACCTTAGGCGGATGGCTTGCCGGTGTTGCAGGAATGTTCTTGGGCGTTCCGTGTCTGGCAGTGGTAACCAAGGTTATGGAAAGTATTGTTGACGAACGTTTAACAAAGAAGCAGTTGAATATGCCGGTTCTTAAGCCGGATAAGCCACACATTAAGTTGCCACCAATTGCAAAAGAGTCAAAAGAACTGAAAGATAAAAAAGATAAGAAATAAATTTTAAGGTCATTGCTTTATGCAATGACCTTTCTTTTATCTTGTTGCGATTAATTTGTGAATTGGATTTCCCATAGCAGAAAACTTTGCTTCGTATTCTGTCATAATATTTCCTTTACAAAGTTCCTCATTGTTGTGCAAATCCCATGTGGAATCTACAATCTTCCAGTTTGCTTCCGGAACCTGCTCTAAGGAGAATTCAAAAAGCTGATCGTTATCCGTCTTAAATTCTACAATCCCGTCTGCTTTTAATATCTGATCATATCTTGCAAAGAACTGCTTGGATGTCAATCTTCTCTTTGCGTGACGATCCTTTGGCCAAGGATCCGAAAAGTTCAAATAAATGCGATCCACTTCTTCTTGATCAAATACATCACAAATGTATTCTGCATCCATTCGGATAAATTTGAGATTTTTCAGTTCCAGTTCTTCGCATTTTTCAATCGCCCGAATCAATACACTGGAATACTTCTCAATCCCGATATAGTTTATGTCCGGATTTTCCTGTGCCATCTGAATAATGAAGTTTCCCTTTCCCATACCGATTTCGATACGAAGAGGATTTTCATTCTCAAAAACCGCCTTCCAGTTTCCTTTATTTTTTTCCGGTTCTGTAATTGTCATTGGGCTTTCAGCAATTGCTTCTCTTGCCCCTGGTACATTTCGTAATCTCATTGTTTTCTCCATTTCATTCTTGGTATCTGCCCAATAGTTTACGATATTTTCCTTGCTTCTTCAAGGTTTTTCCCTATTTTGTTACATTTTCTCCGAAAAAGTATTATATACAATATAAGGCATTACAAAACTGTTGAATGCTGTTGGTTGATTTTTATATGATTTTTATGTAAAATAATTAGGAATATTATATAGTCGAGGTTATTATGAAAAAAATATTATCTTATGCATTAGTTTTTTTAGTTACTTTATCGTTTGTTTTTAGCGGAAATACTGCTTCTGTGCAAGGTGCAAAGGACGCTAAGGGGTGGCCAAAGGAACCGGATGTTTTTGCTCAGACTGCAGTGTTAATTGACGCATCTACCGGCGCCGTTCTTTATGATAAAAAATGTCACAAAAAAATGTACCCAGCCAGTATTACAAAAATTATGACTGCATTACTTACCATTGAAAATTGTAACCTGAATGATAAGGTTACCTTTTCCGAAAATGCAGTTAACGGTTTAAATTATTATGAAGATGCAAACATCGGATGTCAGATTGGTGAAGAAATGTCTGTTAAGGACTGCTTGTACGCATTGATGCTTTCATCGGCAAATGAAGTTGCTACCGCTTTAGGTGAACATGTTGGAGGCGATGTGAATAAATTTGCAGAAATGATGAACCAACGTGCCAAAGATGCAGGAGCGACAGATACCCATTTTGCAAATGCAAACGGTCTTCATGATAAGAATCATTATGTTACAGCTTACGATATGGCAATGATTACCCGTGCAGCTGCTTCTCATGATGTTTTCAATCAGATTGTAAACACGGTTTCCTACACGATTCCAAAAAATAATAAACGTAAGAAAACCTTCAGTGCTCAGCAGAGACATAAAATGGTATCCCCTTATAATGCGGTTTATTACGAAGGAATTATCGGTGGAAAAACCGGTTATACCGATCAGGCCGGAACCACTCTTGTTACTTATGCAAAGCGCAACGGAATTACATTAATTTCCGTAGTGCTTCACTCCAATGGACAAAATGTTTATAAAGATACTACCATGCTTTTAGATTATGGTTTTAACAATTTTGAACAGTTAAATGTATCTTCCAATATCGGTTCTGTTTCCGACAATGATGCCTTGTTACCATCACCGTTTAACGGAATGTTAACATCCCTGGAATTTGATTCGGATGCAACAATCATTGTTCCAAAAGGTGTTCAGTTTTCCGATTTGGAATCAACCGTTACCTTTGAGCAGACCGAAGATACTTTTGCAAAAATCAACTATACCTACCGAGAACATGCCGTTGGTTCCGTAGATGTAAAGTATGTTTCAAAAAAAGCAGAAAAAGTTGATACTTCAAAAAACAAGAACAATATGGAAACAGCTACAACAGCAAAACAATCCCCTAAAAAATCTTTTAAGATTCCTAAATTTATCATTCCTGTTTTGTGCGTAGCCGGCGTTATTATATTATTACTCATTCTTATTGCAAGACATAAGAAAAAATTAAATCAGATTCGTGCCAACAAAAGACAACGAAACAGATAATTGAAAAGGAGATGAATTTATGAATTGGGTTGCACCTATTAAAGACGCCGAAACTTTAAAATTATTCGGCGAAACATTGAAAGAAGTAGATTACAAATACTACATTATGTTTGAAATCGGTATTGGTACCGGTCTTCAGTTAAAAGACATTTTAAAGTTTAAGGTTAAAGATGTTCGTGGTAAATCTGAAATTACGGTAAACATCGGTACCAAGAATATTAAGAACACATTTAAGTTCTCAGAAGATTTACAGAAAATCATTTCGGACTTTACCGAATATCGTGATCCGGATTCTTATTTAATCCTTGGACATTCTACAAATAATAAACCGGTTTCCCGTGAACAGGCTTATCGTATTCTTCGTGCAGCCGGCCACAAAATCGGCTTAAATTCCATTGGTGCTCAGACGATGAGAAAAACCTTTGCCTGGAATTACTATAAAGAAACCGGAGATATTTATTACCTTCAGAATTTATTCAATCATGCATCTCCTTCCATTACTTATCGTTTTATTGGAGAAAAGCCAAACATTGAAGTTTTCTTAAAGAAAATGACTCCACAGGAAAACGAAAAGAGCCGTTATCTCTTATACTTAAACGGAAACGGAAAGAAACGTCTTGATAATATTATTAATACCTTAACAGACATTCGTGACAACTTTGACAGTCCAAGAAACAATGATGCCTTTTACGGTCGTGTTGATTGTCTGTTAGAAGAATTGGATTCATTAATTGAAAATTATAACCAGAGTAAATAAGATTTTAGAAGTAAAGCGGGTAGGTACAAACCTATCCGCTTTTTTTACAACATAAAAGGGAGCCGCATAACACGGCTCCCACTTATTATTTCGTTCTTATGATACGACTGTTTTATCCCATGCATAATCCACAATTGGATAGTTAGGATCAACCACTCTTAAAATCTTATTGTACAGATATTCATGTCCTGTTTCATTTGGCATCATTGCTCTGTCATACAGGATTCCGGCAATCTGTGAAATTGTGTAATTTTCAACATCACTGTAAACGATTGTTCCGTCTGAAAGTTTTGCATAAGCACGAACATACCATACGGTTGTGAATTCTTTCTTATTTCCTACTGCAAACTTCATTGTCATTGCATAACTTGTTCCGTTTGTAATTGTAGAAGAATAATTCTTTTTCAGTGTTCCATCTCCGTTTGTTTCGAAAGAAGCTACATATCTGCTGCTGCTTCCTAAATATACATCACTTTCGTTTGCATATCCGCCTAATCCGTAGATTAAACCGCTTTCTGTTACAGCCTTACCATTGATTGTATTGGAAACTGTAAATACAGTTCTCATACCTTCTTTTGTATGACTTACCTGATAACCATTGATTTCTACTTTTCCTTCTGTAGAAGTTACAGGTTCTTTTGTTGTTGATTCCTCTTCTTTACTGCTTGTTTCTTCTTCAACAGATTTGAACTGTTTTAAGAATGCTCCGTTTTCATTTGCAAATGAATTACTATTCTGTGAAGAATCCCAGTTAATAGACCATGTCATAATACCACCCATTCCAGGGTACTGATTATTTAATTCTGTAAATGCTGCCTGTAAGTTACTGTTTGAAATCTGTCCTGAACCAGCTGCACCTGCTGATGAAGGAACACCAATTACTACCTGATCCGGTCTCAATGGTGCAAACCATGTTTTTTCAGTTTCAGGCACACCAACGCCTGCTCCAACATGGAAACCTTCCAAAAGCATCTTGCACATTGCTACAACACCCTCTTTTGTTCCCATGGAATATGTGTTTTTATCTGGTGCAGTAATTGCCTGTGAGTTATATAACTGTACATGAACATAATCTGTAATATCTCTTAATGCATTAATCATTGGAAGATATGAACCTGCTCTTTGATCACAGTACTGATTAATACCTGCATAGTACATATATCCTAACTGAACATAGAATGTTTCCGGTGCCCAAGAGAGAATGAAATCATCTCCATAGCTTTCGCAAATTGTACGAATCGCTGTTGTCATATTCTTAAGTCTTGGAGAATTGATTGTTCTAATGTCCTGATCATTTCCCTGATCAAAGTTTACAGAAGACTGTTCCAAGTCAATGTCAATTCCATCGAATCCATATTCATCTACAAATCCCTTAATATCACTGACAAACTGATTGATAGCTGCCTGTGAATCTAGTGAGAAGTATCCTACATATCCACCGATAGAAAGAACAATCTTCTTACCCTGTGCCTGTTTTGCTCTGATGTCCGCTTTAAAGTCTTCTTTTGTATAAGATGAATTAAATACGCCGGACATATCAAATTTCATCTTTCCATTTGTGCTACCAGCCTGAACCGGTTCTGCGAAGGAAATATTGATAACATCCCAATCATCATCTACATCTCTTAATTTGATAAATGGATTTCCACTGTCACCCCATGTATGATAGTAACCGATTAATACCGGTCCTTTTCCTGATGGAGTAACTGTATTTCCGCTTGTTGTCTTTTCTTCTGTTGTAGCCTGTGTTGGATTTTCAGATGTTCCTGCTACAGTTACCTGTACGGAAGAACCAGCTGATTCTTTGTTTCCAACAACACCTGTCACTGTAACAGTGTGTGTTCCTGCTGCAACATTGTTAATGTTGTGAGAAGCACATGCTACACTGCTTAATACCTTTGTTCCATCAACGTAAACATTAAATGTTTCACCTAATGCAATTAATTCATTGCTATTTCCCCAAACAACATTGATTACATTGTTGCTAGGACTTGTTGCAACAACACCAAACGGTACGATTGGTGTACCTGTTGTAGAACCTGATGTTGGTTCTGTTGCCTTAGTTGTAGATTCTTTTTCTTTTGTTGTAATTTCTGTAACCGGTGCTGCATTGATTGCTGCTTTTGCTGCTTTGGCCCAAGCGTAATCCTGTTTTGCATCCCAGTTAATAGACCATGTCATTAATCCTCTGAATGTTGGGTACGCTTTTGGTGGTGTAAATCCATCAACTGTTGTTCCGTTAATCATTGCATTGAATGCATTTGCTGCCTGCTGTGGTGTAATCTGTCCACTACCTGCTGCTGAACTGCTACTTGGAACACCAATTGCAACCTGATCCGGTCTTAAACCACTTTCAATATAAAGTGTTGAAAGGTTTGCCGGGAATGCTCCTGTTCCAGGATTTACAACTGTTCCATTGTATCCATTCATTCCGCCAGAATTATAGAACTGTGTATGTACTGTTGTTAAAATGTCTTTGATTGAAATTGCAAGATCCCAATAAGCGGAATTAATTCCACCGGCACCCGGAATCATATATGCAGTTTCCGGAGCCATTGTAATAATGAAGTTTTCTCCGAATTCATTTCTTAATGAACGAAGTGCGCTTGCAATATAATTTGTTCCTGATACAGCCATACCTTCCAAGTCAATATCGATACCTTCAAATCCATAAGTTCTGATAATTGACTTCATGCTCTCTGCAAATTTAGTTGCAGCTGCATCACTGTTAATTGTAATTCTTCCTTCAGCACCACCTACTGAGATGATTACGTGCTGATTTCTTGCTTTTAATGTTTTAATATCCTGAATAAACTCTTCATCACTGTATCCAAGTTTGTTCTTTAAATCCTGATCAATAGAGAATGTTGCTTCTCCAGGTGTTGATGTATTTCCTGTAAACGCTACACAAATTAAATCATAATATGTAGGAACGTCTGCAAGTTTCAAGTTTACTGAGTTGTTATCAAAGTTGTGCCAGTAACCTGTTACGGTATGCTGTGGTAAAACAGTGTTTACTGTGTAATTATCTTCTGTTGGATTTTCTCCACTGCCACCTGTTGTTGCCACTTCTCCTGCAACCAAATCTGGTCTTTCCTTCCAAAGAGTTGGAGCTTGTACCGGTGACCATGCACTGTTAGAGTTGTGAGCATAAGTACATTCGTAAACTTTTCCCTTGTACTGTACGAGGCTTCCTAATTCGTATCGAACATCATTTGGAGACCATTCCGCATAACTTTCTCCCTTTGCCGGTGAAGTAGTCTGCTGTGCCTTTGTAGTTGTCGGCGCTGTGGATGTTGGCTGAGCACTTGTAGTCGTTGGCGCCTTTGTTGTATCCGGAGTTTTCGTTGTCGGTTGAGCCTCTGTTGTTGGCTGTACACCATTTCCTAACAAGTTTGTCCAAGCAACTTCAGAACCATTCTCTTTTGCACTCTTTGTAATTGCAATTTCAGAAATGTTAGAAATATTTGCTGTCTTTGATGATTTCACTTTGCATACCCAAGTATCGTACTGTCCTCCTGATGTTCCAAGATAATATGGCCATGAATTCATCTGAATTGTTGTATACCCATTGGTATTTCCAAGAATTCCACCTGTTTCTCCACTGATACCTGACAATGTCGAACCATCTTTCATCTTAATGTATAATTTTGGATAAGTTACTGATCCAGCAAACTTTTCTGCATAATACAGTGCATTCGCTTCTGCTGCTGCATTAAATGTGCCCTGTCTTTTTTCAGTTGTAATTCTATTATTGTTCTTTATTGTAATGATATAATCATTTCCTGATGTTGCTACAGATGCATTCAAATTCTGCAATGCAGGGAATTCAATTTTCTGCGCTGCAAGCTGATTGTTTGCTCCAAACAAAGCATCATGAGTTGTCTTTGTAATTGTTGCTGACGCATCAAGAGACGCCATCCATGAAATCAATCCACCAAGTGGTTTGTTAAATGGATTTTTGAAAGTTGTATTTTTTACATAACCTGCTTTTGCAGTAACAGATCTTGCATTATCGCAAGTAAAGAAATATCCTGAGCTTGGGCTGTAGTAGTATGCAGCCTGTGCGGTCTCATCATAATATTCCTGTAAACCATACTGGCTGATTAAGGAACCAATGTCACTGAATGCGAATGTTCCACTAGTTGTTCCGTCTGCAGCCTTAACACTGTTAGGTTCTGCAGTAGCATAAAGTCCAGGATTACTGCTATCAGGTCCATCGTTCTTTACACCTGCCCAACCTCTTGTGTATGGTGCTACACCAACAACAATCTTCGATGGGTCAATCTTATTTCCATAAGTATTATATAAATATTTTACACAAGCATCTACGGAAAACTGTCCGTCTAACTGTGTCTGATGATTATAAGATTCATTAGTAAATAATGCTGTCTGGTGACCTGTGTAACCGTTCCATGCACCACTTAAATCGTATGTCATCATATTTGCAAAGTCTACAATATTTAATACCTTATCGTATTCAATCTTTGCCATCATTGCAGGAGATGCTGACATCGCTACAGATAATTCATAATGTTTATTATCCATTGCGCCATATTTATCCAATGCATCTCTTAAATCCTGCATTAAATATGTAAAGTTCTTTGTATCTGCTGAGGAACCCTTACATCCCTTATCTACGTTAACGCCGTTTCCTGTCGGATCTGAATCTCTGTCTGCTGTTGGGTATTCCCAATCAATATCAACAAAATCATATCCGAAAAGATGTGCTGTCTTCGCAATGTTTTCAGCGAATGCTTTTCTCTTAGATGAGTCTGCTGCAATCTTAGGGAAATCTCCCGAACGTGTCCATCCACCTACAGAGAAACCAATCTTCATATTCGGATACATATCTCTTAACTGAATCATAGCCGGAGCTACACCTGCCCAAGGGCTGTCAGATGTTGCCGAGAATCCAACGTTCGGATTTTCAAAATCTGCCCATGTATCTGTAGAAATAACATTTCCATTCTCATCTACATCCATAAACGCAAAATTCAAATGTGTAATGTAATTTCCCGGAATTTTTTCCGGAGTATAGTTTTTCTGTCCCGCATAAATTGACCACTCACCGTAATACATAACGTTACGATACTGTGGTGTAATAACTGCTGCATCTACCTTTTCTGTTTTTGCTGTTGGTAAATACAAGTTTGCCAATACCATGTTAGCAACCAAAACTGTTGCTAATGATACGCTGCTGATTTTCTTGAGTAATGATTTTTTCTTAACCAATTCTCTTAGTCGCATGATGCGTCCTCCTCTTAAAATTTTCTCACATCCTTGCTTCGTTACGAAAATTCACATTTTTCTATGCGTTTCATCCCTCCCCTGAATTTTAAATAACGCTAAGGATAAACATGCACGGTGTACTTATACACTCGTTTAAAAACTGTTTTGTTGATTATTCCTGCAATGTTATCGCGAACATTCTTTAAATGAAAAAATGTTTCGATAAGAAGAGCAAAAAAAACAACCCCTATTGGATTTTCAGTTTCTGTTTTATAATTCCGTGCTAATAACCATTTTCTATTTTAGCGAAATAAAAATTTTTGAAAATGACTATAATTGGTTTTTTTGACTATTATTGTTCAATTTGCAAAAAAATTCAATTTTATTCAAATTTTTTTGTAAATTATTTCTAATAAATCCACCCATCTATAAGATTTTTCTACACTTTTTCCAAAAGGTACAAAAAAAGAGCTGCAATACTATGCAGCTCTTTTTACTCCTCATCGCCCTCTTCATTTTCGTCCCATAATTCCTCAACGATGATTTCTTTATCCAGAGACCTTTGTCTTCTCTCTCGTCTCTTTTCCCTTATTGATTCCTGTTTTTCATAAATACTCTTTGCCCCTTCTTCATCTGTGGATTTCATAATCTTTATTGCAAAGAAACTATCCTCTTCTGCTTTTCGGATACGGATTTTTCCTCTCACATATCCATGTTCCGGGCAACGACCCAAACAATAATGAGTCTTTCCACTATCCGAAAACCATCCAATCAAAACTTCCAATTCTTTATCGCATTTGTTGCACAACATACTGGACATATTATAATCTGCAAACATTTCATCCTTTGATAAAAACTCTCTGGAAACCTGTTTCGTATATTCATCGAATCGGACAAAAATCTCTTCCTCTTTAATTCGAGGATAATAATAAGTATCAATCGAAAGTCTGTCTTTGTACTTTTCGAAATCCATTTCCTGCAACACTCTTGCTGTGTAATACGCATCACCCAACGCTCTGTGGAACGGTCTGTCTTCTTCAATCTCCAATAATTCCACGGCACTGTTGAGGGTTCTCTTTAAATGACCATCATCATATCTCAAACTGAACATTTTCTGCAAATCCACATAAAACAACGGAAAATCCAAAACTCTTTCTAAGTTATAATGTTTCATGTTTTTCTGCAACTCTGTTAAATCCTGAGATCCCCAGGTACAAAACATATAGTCGTCTCCGCACCATTCCAGAAAATCCCGGATAACGCGACGAAAGTCTTTTCCCTGATTTAATTCTTCATTCGTAAAATGAGTAATCTCCTGAATTTTATAATGAAGTTTTCTATAAACTTTTGGTCGAACAACCTGTTGAAATGAATCTTCAATTTCAAAGTATTCATTTACACGTACTGCACCAAATTCAATAATTTCAAAAGGAAGTCCCGGATAATAATGTCCTTTGCCGTAGGGATTTTGATTCCACTCCAGATCCAAAACAATATAATCCATGATTTCTCCTCAATATGAATTTTTAAAAGCAGGCATACCTGCTTCTAACGCATCTAACTGGATTCGAACCAGCGGCCTACCGCTTAGGAGGCGGTCGCTCTATCCTGCTGAGCTATAGATGCCTAATTCTGCGGCAAAGAATTCTTTGCCGCAGATATATCATCTTATTCTACTGTAATTTTTTCCTTACCACCCATATATGGTCTCAATGCTTCCGGAATGTTTACACTTCCGTCTGCATTTAAGTTGTTTTCCAGGAATGCAATTAACATACGAGGCGGAGCTACTACTGTATTGTTCAATGTATGAGCAAAGTAGTTTCCATTTTCTCCTTTAATTCTGATTCCCAATCTTCTAGCCTGTGCATCCCCTAAAGTAGAGCAGCTTCCGACTTCAAAGTATTTCTTCTGTCTTGGTGACCAAGCTTCAACGTCAACAGATTTTACTTTCAAATCAGCCAGGTCTCCGGAACAACATTCTAAAGTACGAACAGGAATATCAAGACTTCTGAATAAGTCTACTGTATTCTTCCATAACTTGTCATACCATTCCATGCTTTCTTCCGGCTTACAGATTACAATCATTTCCTGCTTTTCAAACTGGTGAATTCTGTAAACACCACGTTCTTCAATTCCATGTGCTCCTTTTTCTTTTCTGAAACAAGGAGAATAACTTGTAAGAGTATATGGCAATTCACTTTCCTTAATGTGTGTGTCAATAAACTTACCAATCATAGAATGTTCACTGGTACCAATCAGATAAAGGTCTTCCCCTTCAATCTTGTACATCATGGCATCCATTTCATCAAAACTCATAACACCTGTTACTACGTTGCTTCGAATCATAAATGGTGGAACACAATATGTAAATCCACGGTCGATCATAAAATCTCTGGCATAAGAAATTACTGCTGAATGTAATCTGGCAATATCTCCCATTAAATAATAGAATCCGTTTCCTGCAACTTTTCTTGCAGCTTCCAAGTCGATTCCGTTGAATTTTTCCATAATATCTGTATGATATGGAACTTCAAAATCAGGAACAACCGGTTCCCCGAATTTTTCTACTTCCACGTTTTTACTGTCATCTTCTCCAATTGGAACAGATGGGTCAATGATGTTCGGAATAACCATCATTCTCTTTTTGATTTCTTCTTCTAAAGTTCTTTCTTTTGCAGTTAATTCATCAATCTTAGCATTTCCTGCTGCAACTTCAGCCTTAACAGCTTCTGCTTCTTCCTTTTTACCATCCTTCATCAAACCACCAATCTGCTTTGACAACTGGTTCTTCTTTGCACGAAGTGCTTCCACTTCTTTTTTATTATCTCTATTTTCCTGGTCTAACTGAATCACTTCATCAACCAATGGAAGCTTATGATCCTGAAATTTGTTTTTGATATTCTGTTTTACAATGTCCGGATTGTCTCTTAAAAATTTAATATCTAACATATTCGTTCCTCTTCTATCTTTTTTATTTCTTCTTTAAAGGAAAATATTTTCTTCCTTATTATAAGATGCACTAACTTCGATTATACCCTCTCCCCCTTATTTTTTCAAGGTTCCATCACATCAAATATTCCTTTGCCCTGAACTCTAACATATGCTATACTAAGTCATATAGACTAAAGAACGAGGAGATGGTCCTATGAATTTAGAGATAAGGAACGAAAGACGTAATAATACAATCTATACTGATGATAATACAATGTATAAAATTTTCAAAAAAGGCTATTCCAAAAACGACGTGTTTATGGAATCATTTATTACTACATACGTTGAAAGTCTTGGAATTAAAGTTGTTTCTATTGAAGAAGTAACACAAATAGATGGTCAGTGGGCTTTCAAATCCAACAGACATCCGGGAAAAACACTCTTTGAATTAATCAATGAAAATCCGGAAAAAACGGATGAATATTTAAATCAGTTAGTGGAAATCCAGACATCAATTCATAAATATAAATGTCCGGAACTTCCAATACAGAGACAAAAGTTTACTGATTACATCAACATTTCGAACTTAGACAGTTCCTTAAAAATTGACTTACAGGAAATGCTTAATAGTTCTCCAAAACATAAAAAAGTGTGTCATGGAAACTTCACTCCTCATAATGTATTGATTAGTGATGGAGAAGTTTACATCTTGGATTGGAATCATGCCACTCAGGGAAATGCCAGTGCTGATGTAGCGCGTACTTATCTTTGGATGAAGCTTTACATGCCAAATTTTGCAGACAGCTATTTGGAAAAATTCTGCGAAAAGACAAATACCAGTTCCCGTTATGTAAAGAACTGGATACCAATCGTAGCAGCATCCCGAATTCATAAAAATAACCCTGAAGAAATCCGATTACTTCGCGATGAAATTTCAGTGGTTGAATATTAAAATCTATGTACGAAAAACCCCTTGCCAATCGGCAAGGGGTTTTTATTAATGAAATCTCATCCATTTTATTATAAACGACACAATTGCTAAAATAGCAACTCCAATAAAAAGCAACGCACTCTTTTCATTCTTTTTCCATTCTAATATTGCATCAATAATAAAAATCGGAGCAACCAACAGTGGCAAAAATTTGTCCACCCATTCTACTTGAATAAATAAATATAAAATAAGTACAATTGTTAGAACTACAGCATAAACCAGTCCTATAACACTAATCACCTTTTTGAATTTTGTTTCTTCCTTGAAATTTTCCAAATATCTCATAATCCCTCCTACTTCTTTGCCCCACGAAGTCTTGCCATAGCTCTTGCAAGGGATGCCGTAGAAACATGATATTCCATAATACTCTGCTTTTGTTGTAACTGCTCTTTTGCTCGTTCCATAGCTGCATTTGCTCTAAAGGTATCAATGTCTTCCGGTCTTTCTGCAGAATAAACGATAAATTCAACTTCATTTTTATCTACACGTAAAATCCCATCGGACACAATCGCCTTTATATATTCTCCTCCGGGAATGCGAAATCTGATTTCTCCAATTTCCGTAACAGTAGTGAATCCTTCATGATTTGCCATGATAGCCATTTCACCGTCCACCCCCGGAAAAGTTAAAATCTCACATTCACCGTCATAAAATACTTTATCACAAGCTATAATTTTTAATGAAAATGTATTCATTCCACTACACCTTCCTTAAATTCTAAACCTATAAGCTCTTTGCTTTTCTTCTGACATCTTCAATTGTTCCAACATTAAAGAATGCTGCTTCCGGATACTGATCCATATCTCCATCAAGGATTGCTTTAAATCCTTTGATTGTTTCTTCCAATGGAACAAATACTCCTTTTACACCGGTAAAGTTTTCTGCCACACTAAACGGCTGAGAAAGAAATCTCTGAATTTTTCTTGCTCTATATACAGTCTGTTTATCTTCATCAGATAATTCTTCCATACCAAGAATTGCAATAATATCCTGTAATTCGCGATACTTCTGCAAGGTCTCCTGAACGGCTCTTGCCACCTGATAATGTTCTTCACCTACCACATCTGCTTCCAAAATTCTGGAAGTTGATTCCAATGGGTCTACCGCCGGATAAATTCCCTGCTCCACAATTTTTCTGGATAATACCGTTGTTGCATCCAAATGAGAGAAGGTTGTTGCCGGTGCCGGGTCAGTTAAATCGTCCGCCGGTACATATACTGCCTGAACAGAAGTTACGGAACCGTTCTTTGTAGAAGCAATTCGTTCCTGCAACTCACCTAAATCATTTGCCAGCGTTGGCTGATAACCAACAGCTGAAGGCATACGTCCAAGAAGTGCTGATACTTCAGAACCAGCCTGTACAAAACGGAAAATATTATCAATAAATAAAAGTACATCCTGCTTTTCCACATCACGGAAATATTCTGCCATGGTAAGACCCGTTTCTGCTACTCGCATACGAGATCCAGGTGGCTCATTCATCTGACCAAACACCAAAGCGGTCTTATCCAATACTCCGGATTCTTTCATTTCCATCCAAAGGTCATTTCCTTCTCTGGAACGTTCTCCAACACCGGTAAAAATAGAATAACCTCCGCTTTCTGTTGCGATATTGTGAATTAATTCCTGAATTAATACGGTTTTACCTACTCCGGCACCACCGAACAAACCGATTTTACCACCCTTTGCATAAGGAGCTAATAAATCGATTACCTTAATTCCTGTTTCTAGAATTTCTACAACCGGACTCTGTTCTTCAAATGTTGGCGGTTCTCTATGAATTGTCCACTTCTCCACATCATCTAATGATTTTCCATCATCTAAAGTTTCTCCTAAAACGTTGAACAGTCTTCCCAACGTTTGTTCACCAACAGGAACCTGAATTCCGTTTCCTGTACTAACAACTTCCATATCCCGGTGAAGACCTTCACTGGCTGCAAGCATAATACAACGAACTACATTTCCTCCAATATGCTGTGAAACTTCCATCACACATTTTTTACCATTGTTCATTACATACAATGCATCTTTAATAGAAGGAAGATTTCCATCTGAAAACTCAACGTCTACTACAGGTCCTGAAACCTGAACGATTTTTCCTTTATTTTCCATAACGTGATTACCTCACTTCACTTTGTTTCTTCTTTTTATTGGCAAGGGCTTTTGCGCCACCGATTACCTCTGTGATTTCCTGGGTAATTGCTGCCTGTCTCACTCGGTTAAACTCTATTGAAAGTTCCGCTAGCATTGCTTCCGCATTGTCTGTTGCAGATTTCATTGCCATCATTCTGGAATTTTCTTCACTGGCTGACCCTTCTACCAAAACACCATAAATATATCCGGTTACATAGTTATATGCTAATTTTTCCAAAACCTTTTTCGGTGACGGATAAATTGTATACCAGTCATTATTGATTCGGTCCTCTTTTGCTTCATCAATCAATTCCTGCGCTACGAAATCACGGGTCTTTAGTGGCATAACCATTTCCACATGAACATCAGAACGCATACTATTAATCATTTCCGTACCCACAACATATACTTCATCTATTTCTTCTCTATTGTAGAGATCAAAGATGTATTCTGTTATCACTCTGGCACGATGCATGGACGGATTTGTTGATGAATAAAGAAAATCTGCTTCAATTTGATAACCCTGACTAGTGAAATAGTGTCTTCCGATTTCTCCTACCACCAACAATCGATAAGAGGAAGACTCATCCACCATACGCTGTGCCTCTTTTAACACATTATGGTTATAGGCACCTGCCATTCCTTTATCACCGGTAATGACCACAAATGCTCTGCGCTTTATTTCTTCCATTCGATCCTGAGCACGGTTATCAAAATAGAGATGCTCAATATTCGGAAAGTGAACCAGAATATCTTTAATCTGTTCCTGCAAGCCATAATAATATGGTTCCGTGTTTTCCAACTTCTGCTTTGCTTTCCGAAGTTTCATGGAAGACATCATATACATTGCCTTTGTGATTTTCATAGTGTCCTGAATACTTTTTATTCGATTTTGAATCTCCTTCGTATTCGCCATACTCTATCACTCTCGATTCTTAAATTCTTTTACCGCTTCAACAATGGAAGCTTTAATATCATCTGAAAGATTCTTTGTCGTTTCCAACTGATTCATAATATCTGAATGATTTAAATGGAAGTCCTTCAGTAATTCAATACGGAATTCCTTCATTTTTTCCAATGGAACATCGCTAAAGAGATGCTCATTGGCTGCTACCAAAGTGACTACCTGCTCTGCCATACTGAACGGAGCACCAAGAGGCTGCTTCAACAATTCCATCAATGCCTTACCGTGAGCAAGCTGTGTTTTTGTAGCATCATCCAAATCAGAAGAAAACTGTGTAAACACTTCCATTTCACGATACTGTGCCAGGTCAATACGAATACTTCCTGCAGCTTTTTTCATTGCCTTCGTCTGTGCCGCACCACCTACACGGGATACGGAAAGTCCTACATTAACCGCAGGTCTCTGTCCTGAGAAGAACAATTCACTTTCCAAATAAATCTGTCCATCCGTGATGGAAATAACATTAGTTGGAATATATGCAGACACGTCTCCTGCCTGTGTTTCAATAATCGGAAGGGCTGTGATGGAACCACCCCCTGCTTCCGGTGTCAATCTGGATGAGCGCTCCAACAATCTGGAATGCAAATAGAATACATCCCCCGGATAAGCTTCACGTCCCGGAGAACGCTCTAACAACAGGGAGATTGCACGATATGCTACCGCATGTTTTGACAAATCATCATATACAATTAAAACATCCTTACCCTGATACATAAAATATTCTGCCAATGCAGTTCCTGAATAAGGTGCAATATACTGAAGTGGTGCAGAATCACTGGCTGTTGCAGTAACAATAATGGTATAATCCAGTGCACCACCTTTTTTCAAATTGTTTACCAACTTTGCAATAGTCGAAGCCTTCTGACCAATTGCTACATACACACAGATAACATCTTTGCCCTTCTGATTCAAAATTGTATCCATGGCAATAGATGTTTTACCTGTTTGACGGTCACCGATAATCAATTCTCTCTGTCCACGACCAATCGGGAACATGGAATCAATAGAAAGAATACCGGTTTCCATTGGTTCAGAAACGGAAAGTCTGTCAACAATACTTGGTGCCGGATTTTCAATTGGACGATAATCGTCTTCCTCAATGACTCCTTTTCCGTCTACCGGTGCCCCCAACGCATCAACAACACGTCCAAGGAATTTTTCACCTACCGGAATTCCGGCCATTTTTCCGGTTCGCACTACACGGCTTCCTTCGTGAATTTCCGTATCTTTACCAAAAAGAATAATACCGATTTCATCACGGCGAATATCCTGAACCATTCCTTTTACACCACAGTCAAACATTACAATTTCACCATAGCATGCATGATCTATTCCGGAAACAGTTACGATTCCATCACCTACAAACTTTACAATACCAATTTCTTTATTTTTTGCTTCCAACTCGAAATCTTCAATAGAAGACTTTAAGATTGAAATAATACTGTCCTGACTAAATTCATTTCCTGCTGAAGAAACACTCTTGGAAACCTTCTGCTTTAACTGATCAATTCTTCCCTGTTCGCTCCAATCGTATTCTTTTGTGCCTACACGAAGAATAAATCCACTCCTAATAGAAGGATCTTTTTTCATTTCAATCTGTATTTCTTCATTCTTGAACTCTTTTTTCAGGAAATTTTTAATTCCAACCAACTGCTTTTCCGTTGGTTCTGTAACATAAATTAATTCTGCGTAATCATTTTTCTTTTCCGGATCTTTTCCTAAATCAGAAAACTCATCGCAAATCTGTGCAAATAACTGAAATTCATTATTATCACATAATATTTTTATAAAATTACGAATTTCCATTGGAAAAACACGGTCAATGACTATATGTTTTTTGGCAATTTCCACTGTTGGATTTTCAAAATCTACCTGAATCTGTGGAACAGCTTCCAAAATATCTTTTGCCTGCTGTAATAATTCCTTTGAAATACCCGTATTTTTCAAATCGTTCGCATATTTCTTTATTGCCTGTGTCACTATTCTTCACCTGCTTTATTCAAAAATTCATCAAAGAGTGCTGCATCACTCTTAAAACCACTCTGTTCACCTACTACTTTTGAAGCTGCATTCACAATAATATCTGCAATTTCCTTTTCCGCACCTTTCAAAATTTGTTCTTTCTGTGCTTCTGCTTCCACTGCAGCTTTCTTCTTAATATGCTTTGCTTCACTTCTTGCATCATTCACAATCTTCTGATACTGTTCATCTGCATCTTCTCTTGCAGCATCCAAAATGTTCTTCTTTTCTTTGTGAACTTCTGCTAAAGAATCTTCATACTGACTCTTCATCTCTTCTGCTTCTTCCTGCTTTTTCGTTGCTTCATTAAACTGCTTGTCTGCTTCTTCCTGACGCGCTGCAATTATTTTCTGCACCGGCTTAAACAACACCAACTTCAAAGCAACCAGAAGAATTAGAAGATTGACTACTGTCAAAATAATACTTTCCGGTGATATCTCAAGCATTTTGCTAACCTTCCTTCCTTAATCTACCATGAACATAATCATCAATGCGATAACGAAACCATAAATCGCAGTAGCTTCTGCCAAAGCACATCCTAAGATTAACATATTACGGATTTTTGATTCAGCTTCCGGCTGTCTTGCTACAGCTTCTGCCGCCTTACCTGTTGCAATACCGATACCGATACCTCCACCTAATGCTCCTAAAACTGCAATACCTGCTCCAATTGCGATCATCATAATTTTTTTCTCCTTTACTCAATAATTTATTCAATGGCTTCACTAATATAGAGAGAAGTCAAAAATACAAAAACATATGCCTGCAGTAATCCGTCAAAAATATCAAAATAAACACAGAACACTGCCGGTAAAATTACCGGAACGGCAATTTTAATCAGTTCCATAATTACAAATGCACCCAACACATTACCAAACAGTCGCATACACAGCGAAAGAGGTCTGGTAAAAATATCAAGAATATTAAATGGTGTTACAATGGCAATCGGTTCCACAAACTTGTGAAGCCATTTCTTGATTCCCAAATAGTAAACACCTGCGACTTCGACAATAATAATACTCATTAATGCCAATGCCAATGTCACATTAATATCTTTTGTTGGAGATTTAAATCCAAAAATACCAACAATATTGGATATTCCCAAATATATTAATACAGTGGTTAGATATGGAACAAAAGCTTTTCCCTTTTCTCCCAACATCTTCCCGACAATATCCGTCAATTTTGTTACGATTAATTCTGCAATTGCCTGCCGCTTCCCAATATTATTGATTTTCAATCTTCTTGTCATAAGGAATGAAACCAAAATCAGTACCGCCATAATAATCCATGTTACAACAATTGCTTCTGAAATATTCACCAAATATCCTCCCGGAAGGTGAAACGAAAAGACGGTTTTGCAGGATAGCTGATCCATCAATTCTTCTTTCAAAATATCATCTCCTTTACTTAAAAGTCCTTATTCCACTTGAAAGGCAGTTTCGTATCGCAATTGATACAAAATCTGCCTTCCTTGGACTAAAACTATTTATTTAATAATTAATTGCTTTTTCAAGCGCTTCTTTCTCTTCTTCACCAAGAGTTGAATATGCTTCCCCCTTAATGATTTCTTTTACATATGTGTAACTACTTTCTCTTCCATGCATGGTATTTAAGATAAACCCTGTATCATTATCGTCTAATAAACAAAGTGCAAAACTTAAATTTCCACCCATTTCTTTAAAAGCATCATATTTTACAATTCCTAATTTATGGAATGTTGTAACAATACTGTGAAGTGACTGTTCCACTTTCAACTGAGTTTTCTGATGTTCAATGCTCAGTTCTTCCATCTGCTGGAAGTTTTCTTCGATTGCATCTGCCAGATTTTCTGCATTTTTTCCTCTCATAAATTTTTCATATCTGTTCATTAATCTTGAGATTTTTATGCTTTGTCTGATGTATAAAATTAAAAACAAAATAGCAATTCCGGCAAGAGATGCTATGTACTGTGTCTCTGTCATATTTTTTCTCCTCTTTTAACAATGTAGTATAATACTAAAATTTTGATTTGTATATACTTTTTTATTTTTTTATTTCGTCAAAAATTTCCAATAACCGTTCTAATTCATCTTTGGAATAGTACTCAATTTCAATTTTTCCTTTTCCACCCTTTTTATGATTTAAAGAAACTTTTGTACCAAGAACTTCCTTAAGACGTTCTGCAATCTTTTCATATACAATGTCTTCATTATTCGGAATCGGAAGTTTAACCTGTTTTGGATTTAAAATATTCTTAACCATCTTTTCTGTTTCACGAACACTTAAATCCTTATCAACCACCTGCTTTGCAGCATCAATCTGCAAATCTTCGTGTTCCAAAGAAAGCAATGCACGGGCATGACCCATGGAAAGCTGTCCCTGCACCAGATATTCCTGTACTTCCGTTGGTAATCTTAAAAGTCTCATAGAGTTTGCAATTGCTGCTCTGGATTTTGAAACTCTGGAAGCAAGTTCTTCCTGTTTCAAATTATATTCATCAATCAGGCTTCGATAAGCCAAAGCTTCTTCAATAGGATTTAAGTCTCTACGCTGAATATTTTCAATTAAAGCAATTTCCATCACTTCCTGATTGGAATATTCTTTAATAATAACCGGTACTTCTTTTAACTTTGCAATTTTTGCTGCTCTCCATCGACGTTCACCGGCAATAATCTCATAATAATCATCCTTCTTATGAACAACCAAAGGCTGAATAATTCCATAGTTCTTAATAGAATCTGCAAGTTCTTCCAAAGCTTCTTTATCAAAGTGCTTACGTGGCTGGTCTCTGTTCGGTTCAATATCCGATAATTTCACCATGGTTTCCCCCGGAACAGGAACCTCTTTAATGACTTCCACTTCTTTAATGACTTCTTTCACTTCCGGTTCAGCTTTTTTCTTTGCTTTGCTAGTAGTTTCTGTTTTTCCCTGAGGAATTAACGAATCAATTCCTCTACCAAGGCCTTTCTTCTTAACTGCCATATTTCCTCCATATTAGTTAACATAATTATTTTTATGTAACCTATTTATTATTTTTAATCACTTCTTTCGCTAACTTTTCATAGGCAATAGAGCCTGCTGACTTCTTATCATACATATTAATTGGAATTCCAAAACTTGGTGCTTCTGCCAAACGAACATTTCTCGGAATTACCGTATCATAAATATTTAAATGAATATTCTCTTTAACGTTATCTACTACTTCTTCAGAAAGATTTGTTCTGGAATCATACATAGTAAATACAATTCCGTCAATTTCCAAATTATCATTAATACGTTCCTGAATCAGGTTAATTGTATGAATTAACTGAGATAAACCTTCCAATGCATAGTACTCACACTGAATTGGCACAATAACCGAATCAGCTGCTACCATAGCATTAACTGTCAATACATTCAATGATGGAGGGCAATCAATCAGGATATAATCGTACATGTCCTTAATTGAATCTAATACATTCTTTAAAATGAATTCTCTGTCATCGACGCCAATGAGATCAATTTCTGCACCGGATAAGTTCACATTCGACGGAAGAACACTCAGATTATCTACTGCACTGTCCATCAGACATTCAGAAACTGTTGCTTCTCCAAGAAATAATTCATATACTGTATTTTCTAATCCCTGCTTAATAATCCCCACACCACTGGTGGCATTTCCCTGAGGATCAATATCTACAAGTAATACTTTCTTTCCTTCAGCTGCCAATGAGGCAGACAAATTAATTGAAGTCGTAGTTTTACCTACGCCTCCTTTCTGATTTGCGATTGCTATTATTCTACCCATTATATTTCCCTTTCTAGCCTTCTTATAACAAGTATTCTGAAAATTTATTCTATCATACTTAAGTATCTTTTTCTATTATTAGAAGGATATAAATGTATTTTTTTAATTAATATCGATATTAATTAAGAGTTTTCAATTCTTTAATTAACATTTCTAATTCCATATTTACTCTATTCCCATCGATATTTACCAGATTTTTACATAATTCAAGACGTTTCACAATATTTTCCATCTGTTTCACATCAGATGTTTCACGTGAAACATTGTTATCTAAGGATGTATCAAATGTCATCTGTGTAACATTGTCGGATGTTTCACGTGAAACATTTTCGAACTCCGTGATACATTCTTCAATTGTTTTAAGTTCATTTTCACAAGAAGCAATCATTTTCTTGTTTTGAATATTCTCAGTTACATAGATTGTAATCCTACTTTCTAAATCTCTGATTTCCTGTGATTTATAAACTTCCTTTTCTCTTGTTCTGACAGAAAAGATTTTTGTAGCAACATCTTCAGAATTTTCCAATTCGATAATCTTATTCTTTGCTTCAACCATAGCAATTTGATTATGTTCAAACTCTTCTTTATACTTAGTCAGATCTTCAACTACAATCTTCTGTCTTTTCTTTAAATACTGTTCAATCATATTTCAATCCTTTTACTTAATTGGTTCCTTGGAAGGAGTCCCTGCTTTTCTTGGATACTTCTTCGGTGTTGTCTTTACCTTTTCAATGTTTACAAATACACGATCAACATCCGAACATGGAAGTTTAATAATATTCTTTGATACAATAGAACCACCTAATACAGAAATAGCCTTGCGGGATTCTTCGATTTCTTCATCGCTGGTGGAAGATTTATAACTAATAAACATTCCTGACTGCTTGATAAATGGAATACAATATTCTGACAAGGTAGACAAATTTGCAACAGCTCTGGAAACACATAAATCAAACTGTTCCCGATACTCTGCTTTCTTAGAAATATCTTCTGCCCTGCCATGAACAGTTTCAATCTGTTCCAGTTCCAATGCATCAATCACTTCATTCAGAAAATATAATCGTTTATTTAATGAATCTAATAATACAACTCTAATGTGAGGAAACATAATCTTCATTGGTATTCCCGGAAAACCGGCTCCAGTCCCAACATCAATCATGGATTCTACTTTAGATAAATCAAAATCTTTTATAACTAAAAGACTGTCCAGAAAATGCTTAACGATAACTTCATCCATTTCTGTAATTGCAGTTAAATTCATTACTTTATTTTTTTCAATCAGCATTTCATAATATTGAATAAACTGATTGATTTGTTTTTCTGAAAAATCAATATTCAATTCTTCAATTCCGCTGATTAATAATTCTCTTCCACTTTTCATTTAATTCTCCAATAGGTTTACATAATATTTATTATGTAAATATTAATTATTTATTCTGTTCCATATAAATAAGAAGAACTGAAATATCTGCAGGTGATACACCGGAAATTCTTGAAGCCTGACCAATGTTAATCGGTTTATAAAAGCTCAACTTCTGTGTTGCTTCCTTACGTAAGCTTAATACTTTTGAATAATCAAAGTCTTCCGGAATCTTTTTACTTTCCAACTTTTTGAAATTACTTACCTGCTTCTTCTGTCTTTCAATATAGCCACTGTACTTAATATTGATATTTACCTGTTCTTTTACATCATCAGTCAGTTCCGGTCTTTCCTCATCCAGACTTTTAATTAAGTCATAAGACAATTCCGGTCGACGAATTAATTCAGCCAATGATGTTGCAGTCTTTAATTGTGTACTTCCAAGTTCTTCCAATAAAGCCTGCACCTTCTTATTTGCTCCAACACGATATTCTTCTAAGCGCTTTACTTCCTGTTCAATCAATACTTTTTTTTCACAAACGTAATCGTAACGTTCTTTTGGAATCAATCCAACTTCATAACCGATTTTTGTCAGACGTAAATCTGCATTATCCTGACGTAGAAGTAATCGATACTCTGCTCTGGAAGTCATCATTCGATATGGTTCATGACTTTCCTTTGTTACCAGGTCATCAATAAGCACACCAATATATCCCTGGGAACGGTCAATTACCAGAGATTCTTCATTCTTAACATATTTTGCCGCATTAATTCCGGCAACAATTCCCTGTGCTGCAGCTTCTTCATAACCGGAACTTCCATTAAACTGTCCGGCACTGAAAAGTCCTTTAATCATTTTGAACTGTAAATCAGGAAGCAACTGCCCATATTCAATGCAATCATATTCAATTGCATATGCATTACGAACAATCTTTGCATTCTCTAATCCCGGAACAGTATGATACATTGCATACTGAACATCCTCCGGAAGAGATGAAGACATTCCTCCCAAATACATTTCATTGGTATAGAGTCCTTCCGGTTCAATAAAGACCTGATGTCTGTTCTTATCTGCAAATTTCACAACTTTGTCTTCAATAGAAGGACAATATCTCGGACCGGTTCCTTCAATCATTCCGGAGAACAATGGGGAACGGTCGATGTTTTCTTTAATTATTTTATGTGTTTCTTCATTTGTATAAGTAAGCCAGCAGGATACCTGTTCCTTCTGAACACTTTCCGGATCCGTTGTAAAAGAGAAAGGAACAACTTTCTCATCTCCAAGCTGCTCTTCCATCTTTGAAAAATCAACAGTTCTCTTATCCACACGAGCCGGTGTTCCGGTTTTAAAACGACGCATCTTAATTCCATTCTGAATCAAAGAATCCGTTAAGTGATTTGCAGCCATCAATCCGTTCGGTCCGGTATACTGACATACATCTCCATGAATACACTTTGCTTTTAAATAAACTCCGGTAGCTAATACAACAGATTTCGCATAGTATGTTGCACCGGATACAGTTTTTGCACCTTTGATTTTACCATCTTCTACAATTAACTCTGCAATTTCACCCTGACGCACTGTTAAATGATCTGTATTTTCAATGGTCTTTCTCATTTCACGGGTATAATCCTGCTTATCTGCCTGAGCACGAAGTGAATGAACTGCAGGACCTTTCGATTTATTGAGCATCTTCGACTGGATAAATGTCTTATCAATATTCTTTCCCATCTCTCCACCAAGTGCATCAATTTCTCGTACCAAATGTCCCTTGGATGTTCCACCGATATTTGGATTACATGGCATCATTGCAATACTGTCTACACTAACCGTAAACATAATTGTTTCCATACCAAGTCTTGCAGAAGCCAATGCTGCTTCACATCCCGCATGTCCTGCTCCTACAATTATTACATCATATGTTTCTACTACGTTCATTACAAACTCCTACTTTATCATTATTTACCCATACAGAACTTAGAAAAGATTTCATTTACTAAGTCATCTTCCACACTCTCACCAATAATGAGTCCCAACGCACTGTACGCACTCATTAAATCAATCGAATAAAAATCTTCCGGCATTCCTGCATTCACAGAATCTTTTACCTGTAATAAACTCTGGTATGCATCGTCCAAAGATTCTTTTTGTCTGATATTAGTAATATAAACTTCATTATTGTAAGTAACATCACCGCTATAAAACAGTTCTTTGATTTCATCTTCCAGAACTTCCATTCCATGTCCTTCTTTTGCAGAAAACATAATTGCATCTTTTCCTGTTAACTCATGGATGGATTCTTGTGAAATAACATTTTCAATGTCTGTTTTATTAATTAAAATAATTGTCTGCTTCTTCTGAATCAGTTTTAAAATTTCTTTATCATTTTCATCTAATTCTTTAGAACCGTCTACCACATAGATTACAAGGTCTGCATCTTCAGCCATTTCTTTTGCTTTTTGCACACCAATCTGCTCGACTTTATCTTCCGTCATACGAATGCCGGCTGTATCAATGATTCTTAAACTTAATTCTCCAAGACTAATGGTTTCTTCCAAAGTATCTCTGGTTGTTCCTTCAATATCAGTAACAATAGCTCTGTTTTCACCAAGCATTAAATTCAGAAGAGAAGATTTTCCGGCATTTGGCTTTCCTAAAATAACCGTTTTAATTCCTTCCTTCATCATTTTACCATTATCAAAAGTATCAATCAGTCGCTTCATCTTTGAAAGATTCTTTTCAAGCATCTCCGAAATTTCTTCTTCATATCCATCTAAGCTGATATGTTCCGGATCATCCAATGCGGATTCAATAAATGCAATATGATAAATAATATCACTTCTGATTTCTTTAATCTTTTCTGATATCCCACCTTTTAACTGTTTGATAGAGCTGCTCAAAGCAAAATCATTCTGAGAATTAATTAGATCCATAACTGCTTCTGCCTGAGCTAAATCAAGTTTTCCATTTAAGAAAGCTCTCTTTGTAAACTCACCCGGCTCTGCAGCTCTGGCACCATTCTTAAGAACCAATTCCAATATTTTCTTTAAAATCAGCACACCACCATGACAATCAATCTCTACCGTATCTTCCCCGGTATAGGAATGAGGATTCTTTAATACTAATACAATAACCTGATCTAGAATCTGATCCCCATTTGCAATATAACCAAAGTGGGCTGTATGTGTTTCTACATTTTTTAATGTTTTTCCTTCTTTTGCAGAACGAAATATTTTATCTACAATTTCAATCGATTCTTCTCCACTAACACGGATAATACCAATTCCTGAAGAACCGGCTGAAGATGAAATTGCAGCAATTGTTTCTGTAATTTTCATGAATAACTCCATTTCATTTTTACATTTAGACCTTTGGTATAAAATATAGCATATTACATAATAAAAGTGTAGACAAAAAAAGAGGAATTTTTTAAATCAAAAATTCCTCTCATCTTTATTTTATCCTATTTATGTTCTTTCTTTAAGAAAACTACTACATGTCTGAATGGTTCTTCACCTTCACTCTTTGTAGTACAGAACTTATCATTCTGAAGTGCTGAATGAATAATTCTTCTTTCATAAGGATTCATTGGTTCTAAAGCAACCGGTCTCTTAATTCTCTTAACCTTAATTGCAATGTTCTTTGCAAGGTTTTCAAGAGTTGCTTTTCTTCTTTCTCTGTAATTTTCAGTATCTAACTTTACACGATTGTACTTATCGCTTTCCTTATTAATTACAAGGCTTACAAGATACTGAAGTGAATCTAATGTCTGGCCTCTTTTACCAATTAATATTCCCATATCATCACCAATGATGTCAACGTTGATAATGTTTTCTTTTTCTTTTTCTTCAATGTCGATATTAATCTTTGCTGTAATATCCATTGCAGATAAAACCTGATTTAAAAAGTCTTCTGTAATATCTCTAACAGATTCATTTTTCTTTGCTTTAATTACAGCCGGCTTACTACCAAGTCCTAAAAATCCGCTGGTACCTTTTTCAACAACATCATATACCAACTGATCTGCTGTAATTCCTAAATCAACGCAGGCATTTGTGATTGCTTCTTCAACGCTTTTTGCTTGATATTCTTTAAATTCCATCTTTTACCTCTGACTATTTTTCATTTCTTTTATTATAATCATCTACAAGACTTGCTTTTGCTGCAAGACCACCTTGTTTCTTTGCGGCAGCTTCTTTTGCTTTTCTAATTTTCTCTTCTTTTTCTTCAGCGCTCATTCCTGAAGAAGAAGCCATACTCTTAGTATTTGCTTTGGAAGCTTCTAAAATCTTCTCTCTGTAAATACCCTGTTTCTGTTTTCTCTTTTCTGCTTTTTCAGCAGCTTTTTCTCTGTTTTCTTCAATAATTGTATCTACATCAATTTTCTGAAGATGCTTTGTTACGATAATCTGTGTTAACATCATAATCAATGAACCTGTCATCCAGTAAATACCAAGACTGACATCATACTGCCAACACAAATATACAGAAAACAATGGCATAATAAAATTCATTATTTTCAAAGAACTTGCCATTGGATTATCACCGGTATCTACTTTATTTAACTTTGTAGATACATGAACTGATAAAAACTGAAATACACCTGAAAGAACCGGAATAATCAATGCAATTGCTAATGCAACTGCTGCACCGCTTCCTTTATGTGCAAAAAAGTAATCAGCCGGTGATTCATTAATCTTGAAAACTAAGAATTTATTTAACTGATTTATAATTACCGCATTCTGTTCCTTATGTTCATATAATTTTGCAATGGAAGGAACGAACTGAGCAATATCCTTGATAACTCTAAACAGTGGAAAAAGAATTGCCATGGTTACGATTATCTGTAAACAACTTCCGGAAGGTGAAACACCATATTTATCATATACACGTTTCAGTTCTTCCTGCATTTCAAACTGTGCTTCTTGAGTCTTTTTATCTTTATATTTCTTTTGAATTGCCTGAATTTCCGGCTGCATCACATTATTTAAACGTGAAAACTTCTGTTGTTTAATGGTACTTGGTAACATTAATAATCTTACAATAATCGTAAATAAGATAATGCATAATCCCATATTATGAATTCCTACAATATCTAAGATTCTGTAAATAATATCAAAAATGTATCCCAAAATCGTAGCTAAAAAATTTATTATACTACCCACTGAAACCTCCTTTATGGAACAGGGTCGAATCCTCCTTCACTAAAAGGATTACATCGAAGTATTCTTTTCACTGCTAAGAATGTCCCTTTAAATGGTCCATACTTTTCTAAAGCTTCAACCGCATACTGAGAACATGTAGGAATATACCTACAACACCTATTTCTTTTTAATGGGGAAATAAATTTCTTATAAAATTTAACCATACCTATTAATATAGAAGTAAGTCCCTTTTTAAACAATTGATATAACTGAACTATCTTTCTCATCTTCTCTCTATATGCAAAGCTTCTCCTCATAGTTACATATTCTGATTCTTCTACAAAACTACTATTTGCAACCCATCAGAATATTTTGGAGTTTTCCCAAATGCAATAATGCACTTTCAATCTCCTTATAAGTTCTGCCTTTAGCACTATTACGTGCTATTACGACAATGTCCAAACCACTATTGAACATTTCTTCATTTAATCTGTAGCTTTCTCTAATCAATCTGGTTAGGCGATGTCTTACTACGCTATTTCCTACTTTTTTACTTACCTGAATACCTAATCTGTTTTTTGATAGATTATTATTACTAACATACATGATTAAATACTTATTTGCTTTCGACTTTCCTAAAGCATAAACTTTCTGGAAATTCTGATTCTTTTTTAAAGATTCATAATTACTCATAATTTCTCCAAGTTTTACACGTAAGAAAAGGTCACATTAGAATGCGACCTTAAGCTGATAATTTCTTTCTTCCTTTTGCTCTTCTTGCTGCAAGAACTTTTCTTCCACCAGCTGTTCTCATTCTCTTTCTAAAACCATGAACTTTTGATCTCTGTCTTTTCTTTGGCTGAAATGTCATTTTCATATTCCGGCACCTCCTTTTCAATTCTATAGTAAAACATCATTTACTTTCGTTATGTAAGAATAAACGTAGTCAATTACCTATTTAATCATAAAATTGATATTTTTTCAATATATTTTTTAAAATTTATTTTTCAGGGTTACATAATATCATTTACGAATTAACATAAAGTTATCATCATTATGTTAATCAATTGTTAATAACTATAGGCCTTTTTCAATCATTTTTCCCTATTTTCCTATATTTTCCTTTTTTCAATGTTAATAACTTTCTTCTTTTTTGTCGAAAAATAGCAAATTTATGTAAATTAAAAACAATTATGAATGTATTCGTTAACATTTATTTTTTTACTTTTTACTATATTTGTCTAATAACAAAATCACTGTCCTGTTATTCTTTTTTTCTGCTTATTTTCCATTTTTTTATAAAAAATATATTTTTTTATTCAAAAACAGCTTTAAACCCCTTATTTTACGCCTTTTTTGCCTTTTAAAGAAACAAAGAATTATGACTTTCTACCTATTATAATATATATATTGAAAATGATTGCTTTTTGAGTTATTATATTATTGTGTGGGCTTATGTCCCTTTTATTAATTTACGGAGGGGTTTATGTTAGAGGAAATTAAAGAAAAATGGCCTGAAATTTTAGATTTTTTAAAACAGGAATTTGAACTCACAGACATTTCTTTTAAAACATGGATTCTACCTTTAAAAGTGGAATCATTTGAAAATAATACATTAACTTTAATCTTTTCCGGAGAAACTAAAATGTCCGGACTTGTTTATGTAAATAAGAAATACTGTCAGTTATTAAAGATAGCAATAGAAGAATCAATTAACAAAGAAATTAATTTGGAAATCACTTTACCAAATGATACAGAAATCAATGAAGAATTTATTGATAACTTAGCTGATCAGGAAATGATTTCTCTGGAAAACAGAATTCAGGAAGCAAACCTGGACAAGAAATATACTTTTGATTCCTTTGTCGTTGGTTCCAACAATGATATTGCACAAGTAACATCATTGGCTGCAGCTGAATCACCGGGAGAAATTTACAACCCATTGTTTATCTATGGTGGTGTAGGACTTGGTAAAACACATTTGATTCAGTCTATCGGTAACTTTGTATTGGCAAATAATCCAAATGCAAAAGTTTTATATACGACCAGTGAAAACTTTACCAACGAAGTTATTGACTTACTTGGTAATAAAAAGAATAAAACATCTCAGGAAGATATTATTGAATTCCGTCAGAAGTACAGAAACGTAGATGTTCTTTTAATTGACGATATTCAGTTTATTTCTAATAAGGATAGAACACAGGAAGAAATCTTCAATATTTATAATGATTTATTTATGAAGCATAAACAGATTGTTTTTACTTCAGACCGTAAACCAAAAGATATGGAAGGAATTGAAGACAGATTAATTAACCGTTTTGAACAGGGATTAACTGTTGATATTCATAATCCCGACTACGAAACACGTATGGCAATCTTAAAACGAAAAGCAGAATCTCTTGGATATGATTTAGATGAATCTGTTCTTCAGTTTATAGCAAATAACTTTACAGCCAACGTTCGTGAGTTGGAAGGTTCCCTTACCCGTATTATTTCTTTTTCTAAAATCAAAAGAACTGAAATTACATTGGAACTAGCAAAGGATGCCTTAAAAGATTTGATTTCTCCTAATCAGGAAGAAAAAATCACCTGTGAAAGTATTATCAATATCGTAGCGGAGCATTATCAGATTTCTGTTTCGGATATTTGTTCTTCAAAGAGAAGTAAAGAATTTACCATTCCAAGACAGATTTGTATGTACCTCTGTATCGAATATACAGATGATACCCTGAAACAGATTGCTACCTTATTAAAGAAGGATAATCATGCAACGATCAGCTATGGTAAAAACAAAATTAGCAAACTCATGAAAACCGATGCTGCCTTAAAAACAAGCGTCGATATTCTGAAAAAGAAAATCAGTCCAAACTAGAAATGTTAATAAGCATGATGATAACCACTTATTTTTCGTTAATAAGGATGTTGATAAAGTGCTAATAGGATGCTAATAAATTTTTGAATCCTTCAAAGATTTAAAATTGCTCTCGATATTTTATTATCAGAACTTCAGATGTTTCTTTAATAACATTTTGTTTATTATCAACTCATTATTTTGAAAGACCTTGGTTTTATCGACTAGAAAACGTTTTTTTAACATATTAACATTGCTTATTATTATGATTATTTAATTATATATTTATTTATGCATTCCGATTTTTTGAAAAACGGAAAATTATATCTAACAATTCAACAAAGGAGATCATTATGAAATTAGTTTGTAAAAAATCAGATTTAATTGCCGGAATTAATATTGCTATGAAAGCTGTATCATCAAAAACAACCATGTCTATCTTAGAATGTATTTTGATTGATGCTACAGAAGGAAAAATTAAATTCATATCCAACGACATGGAACTTGGAATTGAAACAGTTGTAGAAGGTGAGATTATTGAAGCAGGTAGTATTGCTATTGATGCAAAGATCTTCTCTGAAATTGTTAGAAAACTTCCGGATAATGAAGTAGTTATTGAAGTTAATGACGAAACAAAAGCAAACATTACTTGTGAAAATGCAAAGTTCAATATTTTAGTAAAATCAGCTGATGACTTTTCATATCTTCCTTCTATAGAAAAGAACGATAAGATTACAATTTCACAGTTCTCTTTAAAGGAAGTAATCAGACAAACTATTTTCACAGTAAACGAAGCAGATAAAAATAAAATTCTTACAGGAGAATTATTTGAGGTAACAGGAAACAAATTAAAAGTTGTTGCATTGGATAAATTCAGAATTGCAATTCGCTATGTAGAATTAAAAGAAGAATATGATAATCATAAAGTACTTGTACCCGGAAAATCTTTAAATGAAATCAGTAAGATTTTAACCGGTGGTGTAGATGATGAAGTCAATATCTACTTTACAAACAATCATATCCTTTTTGAATTTGATGAAACAAAAGTTGTTTCCAGATTAATTGAATGCACAAATTACTTCGATACAGATAAAATGATCAGTAATGATTATAAAACAAAGATTGATGTGAATAAGAGAGAACTGGTTGACTGTATCGATAGAGCAACTCTTCTTATTAAAGAAGGAGATAAAAAACCGGTATTCCTTACGATGAAGGATACAGAACTTGAATTATCCATTAATACATTCATTGGATCCATGGATGAAAATATTCCGATTTCCAAAGAAGGTGTGGATATGATGATTAGTTTTAATCCAAAATTCTTAATTGATATTTTGAGAGTCTTGGATGAAGAACAGGTTAGTATTTATTTTACAAATCCAAAAGCTCCTTGCTTTATTCGTGATGAAGAAAATAATTACATTTACATTGTTTTACCGGTTGTTCAGTAATAAGAAAGAAACTAAAAGAGGAAAAAATGGAAATCACAATTAAAGATGAATTTATAAAATTAGGGCAGGCATTGAAATTAGCCGGTCTGGTAGGATCAGGAGTGGATGCAAAATTTGTAATCCAGGATGGTCAGGTAAAGGTAAACGGTGAAGTGGATACCCGAAGAGGGAAGAAACTTTATCCGGGAGATACCTTTGAATTTGAAGGAGAAGTAGTGACAGTTAAATAATGAAAGTTAAGAAAATTGAATTAAGCAATTTTAGAAATTATAATTCACTCAGCCTGGATTTGGATTCCAATACAAATATTTTGTATGGAGACAATGCTCAGGGAAAAACAAATATATTGGAAGCAATCTATATTTGCAGTACAACAAAATCTCATCGAAGCAGCAAAGATGTTGAACTGATTCGTCTGAATGAAGAAGAAGGACATGTCAAAATATATATTGATAAAAAGGATCGGGAACATCGAATTGATATTCATCTTCGAAGAAATAAAACAAAAGGGATTGCAATTGATGGAATTCCAATCAAAAAAGCCAGTGAATTATTTGGACTTTTCAATGTTATCTTTTTTTCACCGGAAGATTTGAATATTATTAAAAACGGTCCGGCGGAAAGAAGAAGATTTATTGATATAGAACTTTGTCAGTTAGATAAAATTTATGTCTATAATCTGATGAATTACAATAAAATTTTAAGTCAGAGAAATAAGCTTTTGAAAGATTTGTATTTTAAGCCGGATTTGAAAGATACATTGGATGTGTGGGACATGCAGCTGGCAGAATACGGAAGAAAGATTATTGAACGAAGAGAAAGTTTTATTGAAAATATTAGCGAGATTATTAAACCAATCCATAATAAATTAACAAATCAAAAGGAAAATCTTGAAATCTATTATCATAAGAATTGCGAAGGGAATGAACTCTACGAGAAAATTATTGAAAATAGAGAAAAAGATATCAAATATAAAACTACTTCTGTAGGTCCTCATCGAGATGATATTTTATTTTTTAACGGAGATATGAATATCAGAACTTATGGAAGTCAGGGGCAGAAGAGAACAGTTGCTTTATCATTAAAGCTGGCTGAAATTGAGTTAGTGAAAGAGTTAATTCATGATACACCTGTATTACTGTTGGATGACGTCTTGTCTGAATTGGATTCCAACAGACAAAATCACTTGCTACAAAGTCTGGATGAAATACAGACTTTGATTACATGTACGGGTTTGGATGAATTTATTGAAAACAGATTTGAAATTAATAAAGTATTTCAAGTATCTGAGGGAACCGTTCAGGAAAAAACAGTTTAATTGATAAGACAAGAAGGTCTTGAAAATTTGAAAGGAGTTACTAAAAATGAGTAACAACACAAATGTAACAAATGAATATGGTGCAGATCAGATTCAGGTTTTGGAAGGATTGGAAGCAGTTCGTAAAAGACCTGGTATGTATATTGGTTCTACATCTGCAAGAGGACTTCATCATTTAGTATATGAAATTGTAGACAATTCTGTTGATGAAGCTTTGGCCGGTTATTGTTCTACCATTGATGTTCAGATTAATGAAGATAATTCCATTACAGTAAAGGATGACGGACGAGGAATTCCAACAGACATTAACAGTAAAACCGGAAAGCCAGCTGTAGAAGTAGTATTTACCGTTCTTCATGCCGGAGGAAAATTCGGTGGTGGAGGATATAAAGTATCCGGTGGTCTCCACGGTGTAGGTGCTTCTGTAGTAAACGCATTATCAAAATGGTTGGAAGTAAAGGTATATAGAAATGGAAAAGTACATTTCCAGAGATATGAATACGGAAAAGTAATCGATTCCTTAAAGGTAATTGATGAGTGTGACGAAAATTATACCGGTACGGAAGTTACTTTTATGCCGGATGATTCTATTTTTGAAACGAATATTTATGATTTCAAAATTTTGGAAACACGTCTTCGTGAAACAGCTTTCCTTACAAAGAATTTGAAAATTGTTCTTCGTGATGTAAGAGAAGAGAAGCCGGTACAGAAAACATTCCACTATGAAGGTGGTATCAAAGAATTTGTTACATATTTAAATAAAGGAAAACAGGCTTTATATGATGACGTTCTGTATTGTGAAGGAACAGTCAATAATGTATATGTAGAAGTTGCTCTTCAGCATAACAATGCATATACAGAAAACATGTTAAGCTTTGTAAATAATATTAATACACCGGAAGGTGGAACACAGGTTGAAGGTTTTAAGAGAGCAATCACAAAAACCTTTAATAATTATGCCCGTGCAAACAAGATTTTAAAGGAAAAAGAAGAAAATCTTTCCGGTGAAGATTTCAGAGAAGGTCTTACAGCTGTTATTAGTGTCAAGATTGAAGATCCTCAGTTTGAAGGTCAGACAAAGCAGAAGCTTGGTAACAGTGAAGCCAGAGGAGCAGTTGACAATATTGTCAGCGAACAGGTTATGTATTATTTAGAGCAGAATCCTCAGGTTGCAAGAATTATTTGTGAAAAAGCCGTACTTGCTCAGCGTGCAAGAAATGCTGCAAGAAAAGCAAGAGAAGCTACCAGAAAAACAGCATTATCAATTTCGGCTTTACCTGGAAAATTAGCGGATTGTTCCGATAAGGATCCAAAGAAATGTGAAATCTTTATTGTCGAGGGTGATTCCGCCGGTGGTTCCGCAAAGAAAGCAAGAACCCGTGCAACCCAGGCAATTCTTCCACTTCGTGGAAAAATATTAAATGTAGAAAAAGCAAGAATTGACAAAATCATGGATAATGCGGAAATCAAAACAATGATTACTGCATTTGGTACAGGAATTCATGATGATTTTGATATTGAGAAACTTCGTTATGATAAAATTATCATCATGACGGATGCCGACGTAGACGGTGCTCATATTGATACATTAATGCTTACTTTCTTCTACCGGTTTATGCCGGAACTGATTAAGCAGGGACATGTATATCTTGCAATGCCACCTCTTTATCAGGTTACAAGAAATAAGAAAAATTATTATGCTTATAATGATGATGAACTGAATAAGATTTTGACAGAAATCGGAAGAGATAATCAGAATAAGATTCAGCGTTACAAAGGTTTAGGAGAAATGGATGCTTCTCAGCTTTGGGAAACAACTATGGATCCGAAAACAAGAATTTTGAAACAAGTACAGATTAATGAAGATACAATTTCAGAAATAGATTTAACATTCACAACACTCATGGGTGATGAAGTAGAACCAAGAAGAGAATTTATTGAAAAGAATGCTAAATTTGTTCAAAACTTAGATGTATAGGAGGTAAAAAATGGAAGATAATATTTTTGATCGAATAACCGAAGTCGATTTGAAAGAGACCATGGAAACCTCTTATATTGATTACGCAATGAGCGTTATTGCAGCACGTGCGTTGCCGGATGTAAGAGATGGTTTGAAACCGGTACAGCGAAGAGTTCTTTATTCCATGGTTGAATTAAATAACGGTCCGGATAAGCCACATCGTAAATGTGCCCGTATCGTCGGTGATACCATGGGTAAATTCCATCCGCACGGTGATAGTTCTATTTATGGTGCATTGGTTAATATGGCACAGGATTGGAATATGCGTGCTCCATTAATTGATGGTCACGGAAACTTTGGTTCCGAAGACGGAGACGGCGCTGCAGCGATGCGATACACAGAAGCACGTCTCAGCAAGATTTCCATGGAAATGGTTGCAGATATTAATAAAGATACGGTTGAATTCGTACCAAACTTTGACGAAACAGAAAAAGAACCGACAGTACTTCCTGCAAGATTTCCAAACTTACTGGTTAATGGTACCAGTGGTATCGCCGTAGGTATGGCAACAAATATCCCACCACACAATTTAAGAGAAACAATTGATGGTGTTGTTAAGATTATTGATAATAAAGTTGATGAAGACAGAGAAACATCCATTGAAGAGTTAATGGATGTCATTAAAGGACCAGATTATCCAACCGGTGGTGTGATTTTAGGACGTCATGGTATTGAAGAAGCTTATCGTACCGGACGTGGTAAAATTGTAACCCGTGCTGTCTCAGAAATTGAAACAATGGAAAACGGAAAGAGTCAGATTATTATTACTGAGCTTCCATATATGGTAAATAAGGCAAAGCTGGTTGAAAAAATCGCTATGCTTCATAAAGAAAAGAAAATTGATGGTATTACGGACTTACGTGATGAATCCGATCAGGAAGGTACTCGCGTAGTAATTGAAGTACGTCGCGATGCCAATGCCAATGTTTTGTTAAATCAGCTTTATAAGCATACACAGCTTCAGGATTCCTTTGGTGTTATTATGCTTGCATTGGTTAATGGAGAACCAAAAGTATTAAATCTCCATCAGATGCTTGTAGAATATTTGAATCACCAGAAGGATGTTGTAACAAGAAGAACAAAGTTTGAATTAAATAAAGCAGAAGAGCGCGCACATATTATCAAGGGATTATTAATTGCTTTAGATCATATTGATGAAGTAATTAAATTAATTCGTGCATCTCATACAACACAGGATGCAAAGAACAGTTTAATGGAACGCTTCGGATTATCTGAAGCACAGTCTCAGGCGATTGTTGATATGAGATTGCGTCAGTTAACAGGTTTAGCGCGTGAAGACTTAGAGGCAGAGTATGCTGAATTAATGAAGCGTATTGATTACTTAAAGTCTATTCTTGCAGATGAAAAGAAGTTATTAACAGTAATTAAAGAAGAAATCTTAGTAATTCGCGAAAAATTCGGTGATGATCGTCGTACAAAGATTGGTCATAATATCGGCGATTTATCTGACGAAGATTTAATTCCAAGGGAAGATATTGTAATTGCAATGACAAATCTTGGATATATTAAGAGAATGTCTGTGGATAATTTCAAATCACAGAATCGTGGTGGTAAAGGAATTAAGGGAATGCAGACCATTAATAATGACTTTATGCGTGATTTATTTATGGTTTCAACCCATGATTATATTTTATTCCTTACAAATACCGGAAGAATTTATAAGTTAAAAGCATATGAAATACCTGAAGCTGGAATAGCAGCGAGAGGAATGGCAATTGTAAATCTTTTGCAGTTGCAGCCGGGTGAAAAAATTTCTGCAATGGTAGAAATGAAAGAATTTGAAGATGATAAATATCTGATTATGGCTACAAAGAAAGGTACAATTAAGAAGACACCTTTGAATGCTTATGTAAATATCCGCAAGAGCGGTATTCAGGCAATCACTCTTCGTGAAGATGATGCGTTGATTGATGTAGCAATTTCCGATAATCAGGATAATATCCTTCTTGTAACAAAGAACGGACAGGCAATCAAATTCAGTGAGCAGGATGTCCGCGAAACAGGACGTTCCGCAATGGGTGTTCGTGGTATCGAATTAAAACCGGATGATGAAGTAATTTCAATGCAGTTTGAAAAAGATGGAGAATGCATTTTAATTGTATCAGCAAACGGAATGGGTAAAAGAACACCATTTACTGACTTCAAACTTCAGAACCGTGGCGGTAAGGGTGTGAAATGTTATAAGATTTCAGACAAAACCGGTGAGGTTGTTGGTGCAAAAGCAGTGAATGACGGAAACGAAGTAATGATGATTACCAATGAAGGTATTGTAATCAGAATGTTTGTTGATGATATTTCAGTCCTTGGAAGAGTAACACTGGGTGTGAAATTAATGAACACCGGTGCAGGAAAAGATATTGTTGTAGCCAGCATGACGAAAGTTATGGAAAGTGTTACGAAAGCAGACGCAGAAGAAGCTGCCAGAGAAGCAGAACGTCTTGCAAAAGAAGAGGAAGAAAATAATGAAGAATCTGAGCAGGAAACTGCAGAAGAATAAAGAATTTTAGAATTCTTTTATAAGGCGACTGATTAGTCGCCTTTCTTGTTCACACGACGAGGAAAATAGTAAATGGATTCAGTAGGAGGAACAATGAGAACAATTAATACAAATGAAATTACAAAAAATATTAAAGAAATGTGTATCGAAGCAAATCATTATTTGTCAGAAGATATGTTAAAGGTATTTCATCAGGCAAAAGAACAGGAAGAATCCCCTTTGGGAAAACAGATTTTAGGACAGTTGGATGAAAACTTGAAAATTGCATCAGAAGATATGATTCCAATTTGTCAGGATACCGGAATGGCCGTTGTGTTTATTGAAATCGGTCAGGATGTTCATTTTGAAGGAGAACAGCTGGAGGATGCTATTAATGAAGGTGTTCGTCAGGGATATGTAGAAGGATTCCTCAGAAAATCAGTAGTAAAAGATCCGATTATCCGTGAAAATACAAAAGACAATACACCGGCAGTCATTCATTACAGCATTGTTCCGGGAGAAAATGTAAAAATTACCGTTGCTCCAAAAGGTTTTGGTAGTGAAAACATGAGTAAAGTCTTTATGTTGAAACCTGCAGACGGAATTGAAGGAGTAAAAGAAGCAGTTTTATCAGCAGTGAGAGATGCAGGTCCAAATGCCTGCCCGCCAATGGTAGTTGGTGTAGGAATCGGAGGAACTTTTGAAAAATGTGCCTTTCTTGCAAAGAAAGCATTGGCAAGACCGGCCGATTCAAATTCTGAAATTGGATATGTAAAAGAATTAGAAGAAGAACTGTTAGAAAAAATCAATAAGCTTGGTATTGGACCGGGTGGTTTAGGTGGAACAAAAACAGCATTAGCTGTCAATGTTGAAACTTATCCGACACACATTGCAGGGTTACCGGTTGCAATTAATATTTGTTGCCATGTAAACCGTCACGTGAGTAGAACATTATAGAACTAGATATAGAGGTAAAAAGAAATACATTATAATAGGAAGAAACTCATAATAAATAACACAAAATATAGTGTTGATTTCAGAACAAAGAGAGGGAAAAAAATGAATCAGAATATTCAGGCACCACTAAATCCATCAGTAGCAAAAGAATTAAAAAGCGGAGATTATGTATATATTACAGGAACAATTTATACAGCCAGAGATGCAGCACATAAACGAATGGCTGAAGCATTAGCTGAAGGAAAAGAACTTCCAATCAATATGGAAAATAATATTATCTATTATATGGGACCATCACCGGCAAGAGAAGGAAGACCGATTGGTTCGGCAGGACCAACTACAGCCAGCCGTATGGACAAATATGCACCGGATTTGCTGGATTTAGGTCTAAAGGGAATGATTGGAAAAGGAAAACGCTCTCAGGCTGTTATCGACGGAATTGTTAGAAATGGCGCAGTGTATTTTGCTGCAGTCGGCGGAGCCGGAGCAATTTTGTCAAAGTGTATTAAGGAAAGTAAAGTTATTGCATACGAAGATTTAGGGACAGAAGCAATTCGTGAATTAAAGGTAGAAAATTTACCTGCTATAGTTGTAATTGATAGTCAGGGAAATAATTTATATGAAACTGCAATTAAGGAATATAACAGAGAGTAATAAAAGGAGCAGTATGAAAAAGTATATTATTATAATGTCAATGATAATACTGAGTATGTTAATAACTTCCTGTGGAAATCAGAAGGAAGTTAAAAAAGAACAGAAAAGTACTATTCATGAAGAAACAACAGAAGAAATTGTAACGACGGAAGAAATTACTACAGAATTGGAGACCTATGTCCGTGTAACGGATGATAGCGTTCATATTCGTAGCGGAGCCGGAAAAGAATTTGATATCTTGGATACTGTGGATTACGGAACGGAAGTTGTTTGCGTTGCGGAAGAAGGGGATTGGACCAAAATAATCTATCAAAAGAAATATGCTTACATAAATTCTGAATTTCTTATAACAAAAGAGGGATATCAGAAATTAGAAGAAAAAAGGAAGAAAAAAGAAAAAGAAAAGAAGAAAAAACAAAAAAGTATCAAAGAAAAAAGTTATAATGGAAATGGTAAGGTGATCTGTATTGATGCAGGACACCAAAGTCACGGAAACAATGAGTTAGAACCTATTGCACCCGGAGCATCAGAGAAGAAGGCAAAAGTAACTTCAGGTACTGCAGGTGTTGCCAGTGGATTGAGTGAATATGAATTAAATCTTATAGTCTCTAAGAAACTGAAAAGTGCTTTGGAAAAAAAGGGCTATCAGGTAATTATGTGTAGAGAATCTAATGATGTAGACATGAGTAACTCAGAAAGAGCAGCAATTGCAAATGAAGCGGAAGCGGATGCGTTTCTTCGAATTCATGCCAATGGATCTGAAAATTCGGGAGCACAGGGAATGATGACAATTTGTCCTACTTCATCCAGCCCATATTGTAAAGAAATCTATGCAGACAGTAAAAGATTATCAGAATGTATTTTGGACAATATGGTGGCTTCAACAGGAGCTCATAAGGAGTATGTATGGGAAACAGACACGATGAGTGGAATTAATTGGAGTCAGGTTCCGGTAACAATTATTGAAATGGGCTATATGTCTAATCCTACAGAAGATAAATTATTAGCTTCTGAGGAATATCAAGACAAAATTGTAGTTGGAATTGTAAACGGATTGGCGGATTATTTCGGGTAAAGTACAAAGGACAAGAAAGGAGAACTTATGGCATATTGTAGAAACTGTGGAGGCAAACTTGGTGAAGGGGATTCTTTCTGTACAAGCTGTGGAGCAAAAGTTGATTTAACGGATATTATCTCAGGGGATAATAAACAAATCCAGATGGAACAAACCGGAAACAACTATTCTAACTATTCCAACGGAAACAATGGAAATAGTGGAACCGGAGGAAAAGGGGGAAACGAGAAAACACTTTTGGCAGTAATTGTAGCCTGCATATTTTTAGTAGGAATTATTGCAGCAGTTGTTGCCGCTGTATTTATTTATAATGGTAACAAAAAAGAGGAAGCGGTAGAAAAAACCGTAGAAGTAACAACGGAAGAAACAACAGTTGAGGAAACTACAACCGTAGAAGTAACAACTGTGCCACAAACGACAAAAGAACCGGTAACTGAAAATAAAGCAGAAAAAATTGGCTTTGCAAAAGAATTATACAAGCAGTATAAGAAACGATTTAGCAGTGCAAATAAGAATGCAACCCGTAAGGGAGTAACCGGAAATAAGAAAGTAAAGAAATATAAGAAGAAAGTATCAAAATTATTGGATTATTATGATGATGCATTAATATCCGGAAATTTAAAGAAACTCAGCAAACTGAAACCAAAACTGGAAAAGAATATTAAGCGCTACGGAATTTCTATTTCCAAAGCGAAAAAACCGGTAAAGAAGAAGAAATCCGGATCTCGTTCAGGTGGAGTTTCAATGCTTCCAAGTGTTCGAAATGCGTCTTATTTAGAATTTGCAATTAGTGATTCTGATTTATATGAGTGCAGAGTAGATCCTTTCGCAGAACTACCAATTTCAGATGTAGATCGATATGCATTATGTATTATTGCAAGAAATGAAATTTATGCGAGATATGGTGCACACTTTAAAACAGCATCTCTCAGAGGATATTTCAACTCTACGTCATGGTATACAGATAAAGGAATCAGTACAGCAACCGTAGAAGGAATGTTATCGTCTGTAGAGAAAAAGAATGTACAGAATCTATTAGGATGGCAGAATTATTATGAAGCATACCTGATTGGCGATACAGGAAAGGCAGCAGATTTTTCAGCTTCCGATTATATTAATGTAATGAGATATCGTTATTAATATAGAAGAAAAGGACTCCTTGTGAGTTCTTTTCTTGTTATAAGAAGGTATTATATAAGAAGTATTTGACAAATGTAAGGTGCTATATTATAATTAGTTTTGCACTGCAAAAGTGTAACTGAATACCGTTTTAGGAATCAGGCAAGGAGAAGTACTCAAGTGGCTGAAGAGGCGCCCCTGCTAAGGGTGTAGGTCGTTTGCGCGGCGCGAGGGTTCAAATCCCTCCTTCTCCGTTAAAGATCATCGAAATATCGATGGTCTTTTTTTTTCGATTAAAAGAGTATCAATGTGAAAAAAGAAAAGAAATCAATTAGAAAAGATTCAAATATAAGATACAATTGAAAAAAAGAATTTGAAAAAAAGATATTGTATATAGAAAGAAGAGCTACTTTGGAATAAAAAAAGGATATTTTTTATGAAAAGAGAAGTACTATATAGTGGGGGTAAAAGACTACAAAACACATCATTTAGTGACATAGACAAATGTGTGAAAATTAATTAAAAAAAATTGAAAAAAGTTGTTGACATTATAATACTGAAATGATAATATAGTCTTCGCCCGCTGAAAGGCGGGCAACGAAAACAAAACAGCTTGAAAAAAAGTATTAAAAAACTTTAAAAAAAGTTGTTGACAAGGTTGTCGCGATATGTTATGATTATATGGCTGTCGCAAATGAGACAACAGCAAAGAACATTGATAATTGAACAGCAACCATCCCTGAAAATTCAAAGAATAAATTTTCAGCGAACATTGTTTAAAGCTCAAGCAGAAAACAATTTCCAAACAAACAGTAATGGATGAATGGCTAACGTCATT